>Ga0163148_10001935_pt1 | contig 25919 bp, 19 predicted proteins | sample OliLakLV19MP7P2_FD_148606 | JGI IMG/M metagenome (GOLD analysis project Ga0163148, IMG submission 148606) | Freshwater microbial mat bacterial communities from Lake Vanda, McMurdo Dry Valleys, Antarctica- Oligotrophic Lake LV.19.MP7.P2 | ecosystem: Environmental > Aquatic > Freshwater > Lake >... | reverse complement strand
GGGTATTGTTCGGCGGGTTGGGGCGCGTTGGTGTATTTTGCTGTGGTGCAGAAGGAGAGGAGGGATAGGAGGGGGAGGAGTTTATATGCTCGCATGATGCGGTGATTGGAAAATTTCTGGTTTTAGGGTTCAAGGTTCGAATCGCACACACCCTGTTTTTTCATTTAAATCTCAGGGAAACATTGGGATCACAACTAATTATGGGAAGCGGTTAAAATCACTAACGTTGTGCGTCAGGATATGCCGAATACCGTTGGTTTCCATGGTTGCGGCAATGTTGCAATCGAAAACATCTTTTGGTGTAAGCAATGACGGCAAGAGTTTGAGCCACTGAAGTAACACTTCAATGTTATCGTGGAGCACGACAAAATCACGCATGAAAATCTGGATATTGTGGAGTGCATCAGCAATGGCTTCCGTCATAGGTTTTCCATCTTTACTTGCCTCTCGAATGGAAACATTCGCATATTCTCGAAGGATTTGCCCACTGATTATCAACATATTTTCGTCAGACAGTAAATCTTTCATCCGTGCCAGAGCCTGTGTGCCAAATGGGTCGGCTGGGTTCGTGGCGTAGTAAAGAATGTTTGTATCAACAAACACCTGTTGGCCTTTAATTTCGCTCTCCATAAATTTCTTCGCGGTTGATCACCGTACGGCTCACGGGAATGTCTGATGTTTTCATCCCAGCCAGAAAGGTGTGCCTCGGAACAGGTTTGCCATGCTTTACCTCACCGTTTTTCTGAACAGTTGGCGTTGTAGTCACCCGTACATAGTCAAGTGTACTCAAGAATTGCAGCAGCAATTCGTAGCGGCTTTCTTCGATGCTGAGTGTGACGTGTTGCATTTGTGTGTTTTTTACTTCAAAGGTAAGGTTTTGGGATTATTCAGATGGTATCCAAAGCAAGCAATTTAGCAGCATCATTTTTCATAACTCAATGCCTTCCCGGCGCACATTTTGGTAAAACAAATAATCGGAAGTATTGAATCGCCCCAAGGTGGTGGGATGTGCTGAAATGATAGTATTGAATTGCAACTCCAGGTTGTATAAGGCACTGTTCATGTACCGAAGCTCCGATCCGGTTTTGATTTTATTTTCTTTCAGCACTACCAAAAAGTCAATGTCTGACACTTCGTGCTGGTCGCCACGGGCGTAGGAACCATACAAAATCAGTTTGGCGAGGCGCTTGCCATACAAGGTCTGCAGTTCAGATTTTACGGCCTGGGTTAGGCTGTTTTTGTTGAGCATGGTGCTGAAAATTTACTCAAAGGTAGGGAAAGTAGTTTTCTTACCATGAAAAGGTTAACCATTGAGGAGCGAGTAAAAATCACAAAATCTATGTTCTTTTGATTTTACCAGTTCCGTCACACTCGGAACAGCTAACCTTAGATGATACAACATATTTAAGGGAATCTCTGACTGATATCGTGCGATTCCCAGAACCGCCGCAAGCACTACATTTTTTATAATGCTTGGCTTCAATCTTCTCCACCAACACATCCACCTCCCTAAAAATAGTCAAATATGCATCATCGAAGGTGCGCCAGTGTCTATCTGTAACAGGAAGCCCCTTTTTCGGTAGTAACTCATACTTTGTAAAATCGTTCAATGGCGTGTGCTTGAGCATATCTATACAGGGCCGCAACAAAATCCCCACGGCAATCGCCTCACCTGCTTCATGGCGTTCCAAAGCAATACGCGCCTCCACGTCATAAAAATAGTCGGAATCGAGCGCATCAGGGCTGAGAAGCAGAAGAATCAGGTCGGATTGCGCAAGTTTTTCGCGAACTTCCGCATCCCAAATTTTGCCTGCTTCAATGTCGTAGTTGTCCCAAATGCTTACTTTCTTCGCCCGCTCCAAAGGGCGCAGGCTTTTTCGGATGCCATCTTTGAAAATGAGATCCTTGCTGGAATAGGCGATGAAAATACGGACGGGCTGTGCTTCGGTGCTCATAAAATCTGTTGGGAGGGAACGCACAAATGTAGAAAAAACCACCGCCACACCACCACGCAGAGAATTCTCTGCGCCTCCGCGCCGCTGCGGTAAAAACAATCCAATTCTCTCTACATTTGTCGCCAAAGTTTTCAACCACAAACAGGGACCCAGACTTTCCAAGTTTTAAAAACTTGGAAAGTCTCGTTCTACTCTATGCTTTTATACCATGGCCATTTCCAAACCTTTCAACCTCCGAGCCTGGATTGACGAGAACCGCGACTTGCTCAAACCTCCCGTGGGCAACAAGCAGATTTACCTCCAAAACGAAGACTTCATCGTCATGGTGGTCGGCGGACCCAATGGCCGCAAGGACTACCACTGGGAAGAAGGCGAAGAACTTTTTTACCAGTTGGAAGGCGATATCCAGGTCAAAATCATCAACGAAGCAGGCAAACGCGAAACGATTGACATCCGCGAAGGCGAGATGTTTCTGCTCCCACCGCGCATCCCACACTCTCCGCAGCGCCCGGCTGGCACCGTCGGACTGGTACTGGAGCGTCACCGCAATACGGGCGAAGTGGACAAACTTCTCTGGTTTTGCGAAAAATGCGACCAACCGCTCCACGAGGCTGGTTTCCCGCTCAAAGACATCGGCTCACAAATCCGCGAAGCGATTGGTGAATTCAAAGGCGATTTAGCCGCACGCACTTGCAAGCATTGCGGCACCGTGATGGAGCTGTAAGTGCAAATCATTGGTTCTATTGGTTTTGCGGTTTTCCATTTTTGATTTTAAAATTTTGCGGTTTTCACAAGAAAAATAAATGGTTTCTCCTTTCAACCCTGTGGGGGTACTCGGTGCGGGTAGTTTTGGCACAGCGATCGCCAATTTATTGGCTTACAATTCCGATGTGCTGTTGTTCAGCCGAAAGGCTGAAACGGTTGCCATGATAAACAAGCAGCGGGAACACTTGGGCGTGAAAATATCCTCCCGGGTAACGGCAACCAACGATTTAGAGGATATGGCACGACGCTGTACACTCATTTTGCCGGTAGTGCCGAGCAATAGTTTCAGGTCAATGATCCGTGCGCTCGCACCCTATTTGAGGCCTCACCACATCATTATCCACGGGACAAAAGGTTTTGATCTAAATGGATTGGAGGAAAGGGATTTAGAAAAACCGGGTATTGTAGTTACCCGCGCCAATGTGCGTACCATGAGCGAGGTAGTGCGCGAAGAAAGCAGCGTAGTTCGTGTGGGTTGTTTAAGCGGCCCCAACCTCGCAGCCGAAATCGTAGCCGGGCAACCCGCCGCGACCTTGGTTGGCAGCCGTTTTCGCGAGGTGATTCAGGCCGGTCAATTGGCATTGAACAGTCCAAAATTTCACGTTTTTGGTTCTTATGATATTCTTGGAGCGGAATTGGCCGGCGCTTTGAAAAACATCGTCGCGCTGGGTTCGGGTATCATCGGCGGGCTGGGACTGGGGCGCAACATTCAGGGTCTGTTGATAGCGAGGGGACTGGCAGAGATGGTATATTTTGGGAAATCGCTTGGTGCAGGAAGTCAGGCCTTTATAGGAGTAGCAGGCATTGGAGACCTGGTAGCCACGGCAACGAGTACCAATAGCCGGAACTATACCTTTGGCACACGACTTTCCAAAGGCGAAACCACTGCCCAAATTCGCAAAACGATGCCGGAACTGGCCGAAGGGGTGCGCACGCTTCGAATAGCGCACCAATTGGCCAGACACTACAAACTCCATGTGCCCATCACTACCATGCTCCATGCCGTAGTGTTCGAGCACTACCCTATTGAGAAAGCGTTGGAGTACTTGATGAGCTACCCATATGGGGTGGATGTGGATTTTTTATAGATTTGCTCTGAGCAAGTCCTTCTTTGCCATTTAAGGAACGGGTGAATAATAACTTGTTGCTTTTATCTGATTCCTTTCAGCCCATACGTCCTGTCTTTTTGATTAAAGAGTCCCACTATTCGCACAAAAAGATAATTGTCTGAGCAAAAAGTAATCTGCCTAAAAGCAACAAATTATTATTCACCCGTTCCTAACTGACTATGCGCAACTATATCTTTTTTCCCGTCGCCCTACTTTTCGCAGGAACGCTTGCCGCCCAAAGCTATTACCAAAACGCAGCACCCGAACAGCAGGTCCAGCAGTTAGCAGACTGCTACACCCGTAACCTCGACTTTGGCAATGCCGCTCTCCAGCGGGGGGAAGCACAAGAAGCCCTGCTTTTTTTCAAAGAGGCAAAAAACTGCCCGGATGCACAAGGGAATGCGCGGCGGCAGACGGAACTCGACACCCGGATCACCCGTTGCGAAGAACAATTGGGCATAAAAAAAATCTCAGCGAACGAAGAAAAAAATATCCATCAGACCGCTTCGGACAAACGGAAACGGACATTTTCCAACGAACTCCCCACTGCCCGCAGGAACTATTCGGCCAAGCTAGACTTTCTGAAAGACACCCTTGAGGGCTGTTTCCAACTCTTGGTAAAAGAAGCGGATCGTGCCTACAATTTGAGGTTTTGGGAGGATGCTGCCGCAATTTATCGTGCCGCCAAAAACTGCAGCGATGCCGACCAGAATGACCGTTATCGGATGTCGGAAAAGATAACAATTTGTCGCAAAGCGGCTGAAAACGAACTTTTTACAAAACAACAAGAGGCAGAACGGCAGGCTCGCCACGCCATTGCAGCTAACCTTGCAGACGACGCACAGGAGCTCCTCCTCAGCCAAGACCGCTCTATCGCTTTCCGATTGGCCGATTTCGCCAACCAGTACATCGCACCCGATGACAACCCGGATTGTGTGCAGACCATGTTTGATGCTTGGTACTACCAATCTTCTGAAGACTCTAAACACCGCGAAGACGAGCTTTATCGCCCTGTTTTTTGCTATGAATTGGGCGACAATTTGGGTGAAAACACTCAAGTTAAATTCAAGCAACAAAAGGATGGCAGTCAATGGCTTTGGGCCTTTGTGCCGAAAACCGGCGATATGTTCGCATGGATAATGCCTAGCATGAAAATGGTGCAATCCTACGGCACTGGGGAGGGAAATGGCTATACTGGATTTGACTTTGCGCCCGACGGAGATCTGCTTTTTTGGGGCTACAAGTTTTTCGATTTGCGGCAGGGTGCACGGTCTCATCGAGTGGACGTACCCGTCGTAGCCCAATGGTGTTTTAGTCCTCGTGGCGACGAGTTTTTCTATGAAAACACTGTGGAACAAAAAATTTATGTGCTGAATGTGCGCGAAGCTTTTGCACAGCAATACGCTCGAAAGGGCGCAAAAAATGCCAACATACTTCAACTCCCAGCGGTGCCGCGCGAAATGGTTTCAGGAGTCCCGGAAGGTTTGTTGGCAATGCAATATTTTGAAGGAAAATTCTGGCTGGGCTTTCGCGACCGCGTAGAAATCTTGTCAAAAGCGGCACCTGGCCAAAAGTGGTTTCGGGAGAAAACAATTGTGTTCGAGGACGTCTTAATCCCTAGTTTTCTAGAACAAAAGGATCTAAGTCTTTCGTTGTACCCTAAGGAAGGCTTTGCAATTATGGGCTGCACTCAAGGTACATGGACTATTCCGCTTAAGTCAAAACCAGAAAGCCAAGAAGGTGAATGGAAAGTGCGCGCTTTTGAAAGTATGTATCCCTTGTCGGTTTGCCCTTCCGCACACCAATTGGCATGCCAGGACTACAGCAATTATAAGTTCACTACTTTTTTGCTTTTGGATGCCTTTACGGGAGATACCATGATTCGACAGCGCATCCCTCCCTATACTGGATTTGAGATGATGAAAGGCAGTTTTTCGACCGATGCACGTTGGGTGGCTGCTTCGTCTTTTCAGGGCAACATAAACGTGTGGGCCTTGCAGGACGCACCTACGGTTTGGTCTACTCAGTTGCATTATCCACCAAAAAGCAACCCAATTTTCAGTCCTGATGGAAGCCGGCTATTTGTCACTTTCGAAGATACACTCGCTATTTTCAATACCGGTTTTTCTAAGGAGCCAGAAAGATTTTGGAGGAACAGCGGGCAACCCTCATATGGTGCTTCAGACCAATGGGCCATGCTGCAAGTTTCGCCTGATTCGGCTGAAGCAAGGCATTTGACAGATGGCCGCCGGCTGCGCTTCTCGCTCAAAAACGAGGAATCTGCTTTACTTTATGCATTTGATTCCAAAGGAGAAAAATACATGGCATATCTCAGTGCCAAGAATACGGTGGAAGTGCGCTCCCTAAAAACTGGAACCTTGATAGCGAGCAGGACATTTGAAGGTGGTAGAATAGTTGAATTACACTATATACCAGATACCGACCAATTACTCTTGGTGCAGCAAAGCGCTATGAGCGCTTCCTTGGAAGACAAGTCCAGTGTGAAAGTCTGGTCACCGCTCTTTCCAGGCGAAAAACCACGGGCCTTGCGCCTTCATGAATACTCCGTGCGTGCCTTGGCGATAGAAGGAACAGGAAGCTTAGCAGCATTTTCCAATGGCGCCGACATCCGTGTTTTCGATTTGAAAAACATAGAAAATGAAGTGCTCAAAATTCGTGAAGCACCGGAAGAGTATGTTCAGGCCATTTCTTTTCGAGCCAATAGCAATCTGCTCGCCGCTGCTTATTCAACGGGGAAGGTCGTTTTTTGGAATTACCAAACAGGGCAGGCTTTACTTCAACTTCAAGCCTTACCGAGTAATGGGCTTGTGGAAAGTGCTGTAGAAATAGCCGCCATCGGGTTTTCTCATGACGGAACGGTACTTCAAATTGCTGTTACCGATGGACGGCGGCTGGCCTATGCGCTCGACCCAAGCTTCATCAGGTCAGTGGCTCAGAATGAGCATCGCCAATTGCAGGCGTTCGGCGTGGAGCATATCGTACGCTACAATCTGGAGGCCGCACTTTATTATCCTGGCAATTTTGAGCGCTTGGCCGAGTCTGACGACCCTCCTTTGGTACGCTCTTTTTTCCGACATTTTAGAGGGCAAGCAATCGAGAGCAACAATATCGTACAAGTACGCGACTACTGCGACCGCGCTTTTTATCTCTATGAACGGCTTGACGAAAACACAAAGGAAATATGGAGACCTGAAATGCGCCTCATGTACGAAGATTACGCCCGAAAACTACTGCTGCGCGGCAATTTAAGCGAGGCGACTTCTATTATCAACTTGATAAAGCGCGAATTCGACTTCGAGCCAGTACTTTTAAATGCACACATGGCATTGCTCAAACGCGAATATTCAGCAGCATCTGCACTTTATTCAAAATACCTCTTGACCGTAGATGATATCCCAATAGCCTTTCTGTTTCGGTGGCACTTTGACATTGTCGAAAAAGACCTAGTGCAACTCCGGGACTATGAACTGATAGACTCTTTGCAGGCAAGATGTTTTTGTGGCACCGTTAGCTTTTCAGGTGCATTTACTAACTTTTGTCCTGCTGGTAAAAATTATCCTTCCGACATACTTTCTCCCACGAACAAGACCCAATGGGAAATTTTCCAAAAACGCACTGCAGCACTCAGCACCCTGCGCAATGCTCCCAAGGCAAAAAACCTCGAAGAAGCCCAAAAAATGGCCAAAAACCTCGCCAGCCAAAACCCGGCTAGTGGGCTTGCCTGGTTAGAGACCGTCACTTTGGAATTTGCCACAGCCCATCACAAATGGGGTCTTTTTGAACAAAGCAGCCCAGAGGCTTTGCTACATTTTGAAAAAACAATACAAATCCTTACAGAAATCGGGGCTTTTCAAAAAATTTCCGACACCAGCCGACTCTCTCTGCTTACCTCCACCCATCTCGCTTGGGGGGAACATCTGTTAGATGCTGGCAAAACATCTGAAGCCCTGGCCCAATTCTACCTGGGTCTTGAAATGTCCCAGCCGCTTTCCGAGGAAGTATATGAATCTGACACCTCGCTTTTGCGTATCTACTATGATAACCTGGTTGGGCCGCTTTATGAGAATATTGGCATGGCATTACTGCTGGAAGGCAAAACTGATGAGGCGCGGCAAGCCTTGGATCGCGCCAATATTTATTATGTAACCTACGGCTTGAGCCCCATTTTTCTGGCGACAGTAGCAGTTTTAGAGAACGATGAAACGCAGGCGTTTTTAGATTATGGAGGTATAACTGATCCGTCCCAAACTGGGGAGGCACTTTTTTGGATTAGCCGGCTTGCCGAACAATTTCCAGAAAAACGTGCGCAAATTGAAGGGTTTGCACCAAGACTGCGTGCTGCATTACGCGGTAAAAACCAACGCTTGATTCACCCAGCAGCGGACTATTGGTTTGCAAAATTGAAGGCAGCGCACTTTACGGCACAATTCCAATGGGACTCGGTCATCCAGTGGAGTATCATCGCGATGCAATACGCAAAACGCTGTGCCGAGTTACCCAACGCAGATGAAGCCTGGGAAAGGTATTGGCTTGACGAGCATGTCAATCTGCCTTATTTCCTTCTGCTAGATGGTTGGGATAAACCAACGGCATTGGCAGAATGTATGCGATATGTCCAACTTGCAGAAGATTTCTTAGCCAAAAAAGACGCTGTAGATTTCTATTACAGCAATCGAGAACTCCTGAGAACCAACCTGGCGCACGCGCTCATATTGCGAAACCAAGATGGTGACCGAGACCGCGCCATTGAATTGTACAAACATTTCCTTAAATCGTACGCCGACTCAAGAGGCTACGACAGTTGGGACATCCTGCAAAAAGATTTTCGCGACCTCCAACGGGCAGGCGCGCCGTGGCCTATGTTGCCCGAACTTGAAGCAACGGCGAACGATGAACGATGAGCCTCTACTCTCCACGCAAATGTTTGATAAGCGCCAAGCGGACATCATTGCGCAAATCAGACTTGTCCTTAGGGTCAGGCTTGATAATTTTCGGGATATCCGGGTTGTCGCTTTTGCCACTGGAGTCAAGCGAGGCTTTAAGGAAACCCATGTTGGATTCATTGCCAGAAAGCAGAAAATCGGGAAGCGCAACGCGGTATAATTTGTTGTCGTCTAAGGCATTAGTGCCTATAAACCACTTGCCTTTAGTCTCATCGCGTCGGGCCTGATTGACTTGGAGATAACCGCCGTTCCCTTTGTTTGTAAGACCTGTTTCAAGGGTTTTTCGGAGCAGGCTGCCTTTCATTTCCACTTCTGTAATGCCACCTCCAAAAGGCAGCATCCGTACAACATCAAGTTCTGTAAGCGTGCCACTCAGTACATCGTCCACACGGATAGAGCCGCTGTTGAGCAGTGCACATTCAGTTTTTGTGCGAGACACAGCAAGCATGGCCTCTGTGATCATAGCGCCCACTGGTGCTTGGGAGTGCCGGATGATCGTTTCGCGGCAATCGAGCGGCTTTTCCAGCTTGGTCACCACAGCATTGGCGTTGAAACCTGAGGAACTGAGCGATTCATTTTTGATTTTTTCCCATTTGGCGATCACGGCGGCTGTGGCTGGCTCATCCAATATGCTGGAATTCACTTTTTTCAGTTCTGATTTTACGGTGCAGGTTTTTTTGCGCTTGTCGTAACGCAGCGTGTGGATGTACACGGTTTTAGCATTGGCATCCGCCTTCGTTATCACGCTGGGGCCTACGGGTACACGCATATTGTCGTGTTCGTGGCCACCCATCACGAGGGGGATTTCGGGAAGCATGGCGGCGAGTTTTTTGTCGTCTTCGATGGCGAGGTGGGTGAGGGCGAGCACCACGTCGCATTTGGGCTTTAGTTCTGCGAAGTTCTTTTTGGCGGCTTCGGCCCAATCAGAATATTCGACCCAAGGTTTTCTTCCACTGTTGATGAGTACACCAAAAAGGCCGACTTTGAGAATCGTTCCATCTTTGTCTTGCAAGGTTAATACTCGGTTGTCAGGGCAAGCTTCTTTCGCACCGCCCAGCACTGTTTTGAAAAATTGTTTCGGCTTGTCATTACTGGCAGGGTCTTTTAAACGGGCATTGGCACCGAACCAAGTAAATGTTGACTCATCCAGTCGCGATTGCAAATCGGCGAGGTCATCATAGTCAAATTCGTGGTTGCCAAAAACTACCCAGTCAAGACCGAGGGTGTTGAGCACTTCAACCATGTGTTTGCCACGAATACGCTTGCCCTCGTGTTTCAAGGTTCCAATCACAGAAGGGCTAATAAAATCTCCTGCGAGCAATGTGAAAGTGTTGGGATTTTTGGCGAGCAGTTCTTTGCGAATGGTCGCCACACGAGCGAGGCCACCGATATTATCGGATGGCGACGGTGATATTTCGTACACGTCGTTCATCTGAAGTATTTGGAATTCAAGGATGCCATCTTCTCCGCTAGTAGTGACTTTTCTGGCAGGGTCGCAAGAGAAAAAGAACAAGGCAGCGAGGAGGAGCGAGAGGTTCTTTATTGATTTCATTGTCGAAATATTTTTGTCAAAGTAAAAAATGAGTGCTAGCAAGCAGGTGTAAAAGTCCAAACTCCCTGTTACTTTTGCCTGATATTTTTCACTTGCTGGGTTGCACCCACACACAAAGCTCCCATTCCGATGTTTCGACTTTTCTTTTCCCTCCTATTGATCTTCCTGTTTTCCAACAGAATTATTGCCCAAAACGACACCGCTCCTACAGGCCGCCTCACGACGCAACAACTCAGTCCGGCAGATGCCCAACTTCATAAAGAAACCACCGAGGTTGATGGTTTCGCCCGAAAACTCGCCTCGTTAAAAACGGCTTTTGCGGAAAAAGATGCCAGCAGAATTGTTGCTTTCGAAGCATACATTCTCCGGGCAATGCGCAATGAAGCGGATCAACTGATGGCCTCAACCACCGAACCCATTGAAGGCCGTTTGGAAAAAATGAACGCTACACTTGCTGCTTTTGAAGCACATGCGTTCGATCCAGCCCAGCCTGAAGCCGCAGCACGTGATTTTGCGAAACTCGATGAGTTTCTGAAAATGATGCAGGAAGAATTAGAGAAAAGTAACAAGTAGCAATTGTGTAAACTTGTTACCTGTCACTTGTTACTCGTGGAATCAGTATTTCTGCCACCAATTTATTCCCTTTTTCATTGAGATGCACCCCGTCGGTGGTGAGAATTCCGCTTTCGCGGTTCTCTGGGTTGTTTTTCGTTGAATATTCGCAGAAAGCCTTGCGAAGGTCGCAGAGTGGGATATTTTTCTCCATGGCCAAGTTTCGGATTATTTCAGAAAAACGATCCAGTTCGCCATCCATTTGGTTTTCACCTGGATGGCGTTCGCCGATGCAGGAGGGCGTACAGGCGATAACGCGAATGCCTTTATTCTGGAATCTTTGAATAAGTGCAGTATAGAATTTTTGGAACTTGTCGGCATCTGTGCCGGTGCCAAACAACTGCTTGTGCCACACATCATTAACGCCAACAAAAAGCACTACAATATCAGGTTTCCGTACCAGTACATCCTCTTCCAGACGAAGGTAAAGATCATAAATCTTGTTGCCTCCAATGCCAGTACCAATAAGCTCGTAACGTTTTGCTTGCCCCAACGTTGAAATAGAGTCACGCATTTGTGCAATATATCCTCCTGGCAGCACCCCTTCTTCGGTAATGCTATCGCCAAAAAACACTACCCGGGTTCGTTTTTTGGCAACTTGAAAAGAAAAGAGGATGCTAGCCATAAGGGGAAGTGCGAGGAGATAATATTTGAACGGCATCATAGATTTTTACACTGTTTCCCAGTGCTTCTTGATTTCAGAAAAGTGTGGCACACCTAATAATAGAGAATTGGCATCAACATGGTTGGCGAGGTGTGCCACACTTTCTTGAACACTCTAAAAAAAACCGCAGACCTATAAGCCGGATTCTGTATTCTAAGCTCCTTTACAGGAGGACAAAGAACCTCTGCCATTTATCTGGTCCCGATTGTAATCGGGATCTGCGCTGCCTACCCCCCTTGCTCCCAACCGAAGTCGGGACTACGCGAGCCGCGTATCTACCCGCCTTCGCCAAGGCTACGGCGGGCAAACAAGGTGTACATGGCATTTCAACCCGCAAGGTTTGTCCATCCCGACAGTTGCCTGCCGGAATCGTGCGCTCTTACCGCACGTTTTCACCTTTACCCGCCGTAGCCTTGGCGTAGGCGGGTTTACCCCACCAACGATTCAGCAGCCTTGGCTTTGGCGGGTAAACCCACCAAGCTTCAGCAACAACGGGAAGTTATTTTCTGCGACACTTTCTATGCCCTCCCACCTGAGCGAGAGAACTCCGCCAGTTAGGCGGTGCGGTGCTCTGTGTTGTCCGGACTTTCCTCCCCGAAAGGCGGCAGAGCGGTCTGCGGTTTTTTTATTTTTTTTGACTCAACGTATGATTTGTTGAGGTCAAACACCAAATCGCCCAACAAAATTTCAGTATTGGCTTAAACTTTGTTTAGGTACTTTTGCCCGCCGTTTTAGCGGGTGATCCAACATCCGATCAATGCGTTCCCAAGTCCAACATATAACATCCCAAAATCCGAATTCCAACTAATCTTATGCTCAAACGTGTGCTCCTGTATGTGGTAGTGATGCTGATTCTTCTCGCGCTGGCAGTCAGCGCGGGCCAGTGGGACAAAAGTACGGCGTTGCTCCAACAGTACGCTATTGAAATATCGGCTTGGCTGACTGAACAAGAAAGCAGCGGCAGTAGCACTGCGCTTGTACATCGTGCCGATTCGCTGCTGTCGTGGTCGAACACAAATGTGATTCCCGCTCAAAGCGACCTGAAAACCTTGTCTGAAAAAAGTGGTCGTTCGCTGCTACGTTTACCACAAGGCTGGTTTTTGGCAATTACAGAAAAATCCGGCGACGATTCCCGCACAACGCTCGTCCCCATACGCTACGAACTGAATTTCAATGAACTGAGCGAGAAAAACGCGTTCCCTGCCAATCCAAAAATCTCCCCCAATGTCCATATTTCCGAATCAAAAACAGATTATCCGATAAAGGTTGGCGGGCAAGAAATATGCTGGCTCCAAGCCGCGGGGCCTGTGCAATCAGCTTGGCTTCAATGGCTAAAATTGGGGGCCTGGCTACTGTTCTTGGGGGTGTTTTTTAGCCTCTTGGCCAAAACAGCCTCCGCGCTTAGCGCAGGGTTTGGCTGGATGGTTGGAGCTGCGTTGGTGGCAGTAGTTTCTACGTTGCTGCTCTGGCTAAATCTTGTTACAGGCTTTACCAGTGAGCAGTTTGGCGCACTCCCACTATTCAGCCAAAGTTTTGACAATGCATCCATCATCGGTACATCGGTGGGCGATTGGCTCATTCATACCGCGCTGTTTGTGTTTGTCATGGGTTTTTTCCATAAAAGCCAGGCTATAATAAGCGACGCGCCCTCAAAATCTATTGGTGAAGGGTTGAAACTTGGACTGGCCGTTTTTTCCTACCTCCTTGCCATGTTTTCCATCCTTATCGGATCAGAAGCCATGCGGCAGTTGGTGTTCCATAGCCACATGGGCTTTGACTTGGATCATGTGCTAAACTTAGGCATATTGGGATTTCTCGCTTTGTCAGGGGTGGTATTACTCATGGTTGGGTTGTTTCTGTTTAGTCATCGTCTGGCAATGGGCGTTCGACGCTTTCAACTTTCTCGCAATCAACGCTTTGTGGCGATTTTTGCGGCAACATTGGCATTTGCAGCACTGAGTATTTTGATTACGCCCCCTGAATTGGAAGTTCTGTGGGTCGTGACATTTGGTTTGCTCTACTTACTGGCACTGGATACATTCGTACACTGGCAGGGGGCTGGTTTTGGCTGGGCGATCTGTTGGCTCGTGCTGTTTTCGCTGTTCGCTTCTACTCAATTGTACCGTTTCAACGAATTGCGGGACAAAGGGCTAAGACTTGAATATGCCCGTACATTGGCCGCAGACCGAGACACTTCCTTGACCGAAGTATTGCTCCCGAAAATAGTTGCCAAAATTCAAAAAGACTCCGCTGCCATTGGGCGTATGCTCAAGCCCTGGCCCTTTAAAGCAGGCGCAGTTGAGATGCGCGATTACCTGAACAGGACGGTTTTTGAAAAAAACTATTTGTTCCAGCATTATCGCCTCCGTGTGTTTGCTTTTGACAAAGAAAACCAACCCATCTTATTGGGGCAAACACTTGGTTACGAACAAGTTGTGTTGGGCAACTGGGCCGCCGCAAAACCTCTGACCGATGCACCCGGCATTCGATATTGCAACGATTCAGACGGCACATTTCGCTACATCGTGGCTCAATCAGTCAACCGTATGGGCGATGCTTCGCAACCAGCAACATTATACCTGTTTTTCGACCGCGCCCATCCCGCTCCCTCCCGTACTTTTTCCAAATTGTTTTTCAATAGCCCGCTTAAAAATCTTGTGCAACTCCCGCGTTACGATTTTTCGATTTCAAAAAACGGGCTGCTTACCGTTGACCAAGGTTTGGCAAACATGACCGCGCTTGGCTCGAAACTGGCCAACGGTGCTTCTGCTGAATTCGAAACTTCAAATCGTGCCGACGCAGTGGCAAAAAGTGCTGATGGCCACACTGTTGCAGCTGTCGGACACAGGGAAGGTGGTTGGCTGAAGCAGGTTTATCTGTTCTCGATAATCTTCACATTGGCGGCATTGTGCCTGCTCGCACTGGCTTTAGCCAACGCCTGGCTGAAATTTTTACCCGCAGAATACGGCTTTAGGCTCTCAGCAAGCGGATCGCTTGCACGTCGTATCCATTTCTGGAATCTGAGTTTGTTGGCCGTTTCGTTCTTGGTGGTAGGCTACCTCACTTACCAGCATTTTACACGCTCGGCACGCGATGCCGAACACAGCGATTTCACTTATCGAGCAACGGCTTTGTTGACGAATCTGAAAAATCAAGCCCTCAATGTTGTTTTTTCGGGCGACAGCCTGCGCCATGTCTTGCCACAGTCGCTCGCTACCATGTCGGCCAGTTTGGGAATGGACGCGCAGTTTTTTGACCCTCAGGGTAATATGATGTTCACTACGCAAGAGGAGTTGGTGCTGTTGGGCATTTTGCCTTCTAAAATGAACCCTGCTGCAATTGCTTTTCTAAAAACCAACCCGCAATCAGAGCGGGTCGAAACAGAGCAATCTGCGGGCCTTAGCTACTTTACCCTATACCGTGCGTTGCAAAACGGGCAAGGAAAAGTGCTGGGATTTCTAGCGACGCCATATCAGGAAACCCGAGGAAATGCGGAGGCAGCGATTTCGGATTTTATCGGGATGTTGGCGAGCCTGTATGTGTTCCTGCTCCTTATCGCGTTCGGGATCACGTTTTTGCTGGCCCGTTCCATCACCCGTCCAGTAAGCATGCTCTCTGTCAAAGTTCAGGAACTTCGGCTCGAAGACAAAAACGAACCGCTTGCCTATGAAGGCGATTCGGAGGACGAAATCAGCCAACTCATTGGTCAGTACAATCGGATGGTGAGCAAACTCGAATCCTCGAAAATACAACTGGTGAAACTGGAACGAGAGGGCGCCTGGCGCGAAATGGCGCGACAAGTGGCGCACGATATCAAGAACCCTTTGACGACTATGAAACTCTCGATGCAGCAGTTGGAGCGGCTTTCAGGCAGTCCTGAACAAGCTGCGGCTTACCTGCGCAAAGCCATCACCCGGCTCATTGAGCAGATTGACTCGCTTGCTCAGATCGCATCTGAGTTTTCAATGTTCGCCAACCTTGACATCAAATCCAAGAATGACGTGGTGATAAACGAGGTGGTGGAAAGCGTACACGACTTGTTCAGCGAACAAAAACAGGTTAATTTGTCCCTAACATTGCCAGAGGAACGCTTCCACATCCTTGGCGACAAAAACCACCTGATCCGGGTCTTCAACAATCTGGTAATCAACGCCATTCAAGCAATCCCTTCTGACCGACAAGGACAAATCAAGGTCTCTCTGACTCGTCAGGGAAATCTCTCGGTCATTCAAATCAGCGACAACGGAGGAGGCATCCCGCCTGAAATACGGGATCGAGTTTTTGAACCGAACTTTACTACCAAAACTTCCGGAAGTGGCCTCGGGCTTGCTATTTGCAAAAAAATAATTGAAGCGCACGACGGCGATATACGCTTCGAAACCCGCGACAACGAAGGCACCGATTTCTTTGTGGAGATACCGGTGGTAGCGGTAAGCTGAAATTAGGATATTGAGATGTTCGGGCGATTCGACCAATATCCTAATATCCAAATCACTCAAGCTCACCCCATGGAGTGCAAGCCTACCACATTGCCCTCAGTATCGGCAAAAAAAGCAAAATACCCCATGCCAGGTGCGATTTCAGTTTTGGGAAGAACAACGGAGCCGCTCGCAGCTGAAACGCGGTTTAGAACGGTATTGAGGTCAGCGCCACCATTGAGGTACACTTTAGCTCCTTTGTCTCCGGCGGGTGTGTTCCCTTCACCAAAGCAGATAGCCCCTCCTACCCCATTTTCGGCGTCAGAGAGGAACATGCCCATTTTAACGGGGCCCATCTCCATTTCGGGCATTTCAAAGTCAAAAATGGTTTGGTAGAAGGATTTGGCACGAGCGAAATCGGATACAGGGATTTCGAACCAAGAGATAGCATCTTTAACTGATTCCATAGCTTAACTGTTTTTGTTATTTAATTGGTACTTAGTGAAAAAATGTTGGGCAAAGGTCAATTATTGTTTCAAACAAACAAAACAAAAAGTTTTATTTTTGTCGAATAATTCTTTTTCTACTTTTGCCGGAAATAATGACAAATAAATGAATCGAGAAATCCACCAGTGGCACAGCCCACGACTGAACAAGAACATGGAAATAGCGATGTACGGCCATTTTGGTTTTTCGCTGTTGCTGCTGCCAACTGCCGCCGCTGACTATCTGGAATACGAGCGGTTTTTGCTGATTGACGTGCTTGAGCCATACATAGAAGCTGGTAAGGTCAAAGTGTTCAGTATCAACAGCATCAATTCGGAGGCTTGGCTGAACAATCGAATGCACCCGCGCCATAAAGCCATCCGTCACCAGCAGTTCAACGGGTATGTGGAAAATGAGGTGGTGCCATTTATCAAAATGCACACGAGTGCTGATACGCCCATTATCACGAGCGGCGCTTCGCTCGGAGCATTGCACTCGGCCAATATGTTTTTCCGCCGCCCCGACCTATTTGCAGGCACCATCGCTATGTCGGGCGTGTATGACCTGACTTCCTACACCAAGGGCTACTACGATGAGGACGTTTATTTCAATTCGCCTTGCCATTACCTGCCCAACCTGAGCGACGAGCACACGCTCAATTTGCTGCGCCAAAGCAACCACATCCACATCCTTTCCGGCTCCGGCAACTATGAAGACCCCGATGCTTCGCGCGACCTCTCCGGCATTCTCGCTGCCAAAGACATTCCCTTCGACTTGGATATTTGGGGGGGTGACATGACCCACGACTGGCCTACCTGGCGCGCAATGCTTCCGTATGTGATTGACCAGAAATTTTAGAGAGGCGTGAGAGAAGTGAGAGTGTGAGAGGTGTGAGAAATCAAAAGTCTATCAACGGTTAAGATTTATGGTCAATAATCAAAAAAAAATCACGCTGACAGGCGATCTGGGCAGTGGTAAAAGTACCGTATCGAGAATCCTGTGCGAGCATACAGGTTTTGAGTATATCAGTACTGGGCAGGTGCAGCGCCAATTGGCGCGAGAGCTTGGCCTCGATACGCTCGAAATGAACCGCTTGGCGGATACTGACCCCAGTATTGACAAACGCATTGACGGGATTTTCGTCGCGCTCGGACATGATCCCAAAGGCTGTGTGATAGACAGCCGTATGGCCTGGTTTTTTTTGCCCGATTCGTTCAAGGTTTTTCTTAAAACGGATGTGCATGTGGCTGTACAAAGGATCTTGTGCGACCCCGAACGCGATAGCGAACATTATTTCTCACCAGAAGAAGCGGCACAGAAAATTCTTGCGAGAAAAGAAAGTGAGAATGCCCGATTCTTGGCAAAATATGGCGCCGATTGTTCCGATTTGAACAATTTTGATCTTGTGATTGATACGGCCCAACGCTCCCAGGCAAACGTGGCCGATTTGATTTTTGAAGCCTGGAAAGCGAACAACAGCGGGGAAGCGTTCGCGCGTTTTTGGTGAGGTTTTTTGCCACGAATTAAGCCTTGGGAGAAGTTTGTTTCACGCAACGACGCAAAGGCGCAACGTTTTGACAATCAAGGAGAGTTATCGTTGTGGCGTTTTGACAGCGTTATCGTTGCGACGTTGCGTGAAATAAATTTTATTCATGTAAAGCACTACCCTTTCGTAAGTTTTCCAATCTTCAAATCCCCCCCTGCCAGCACCCGCCACACATACATCCCTGCTTGTGGCATCGCTGAGGCTGGAATTTCCAGCGTATGCGTGCCTTTTTCCAAACTCAATTCGTTGTCCCAGAGCAATTTACCACTGATGTCTCGAACTTCGAGGCGAAGGGTTTGGGCTTGTGATAGTTGAATTGGTAGCATTGCGCCCGCCGTAGTAGGATTGGGTTGCGGGGCAAAAACCTGGGATGTTTCTGTTGCACCATTTTCGGAAAAAACGATTTGCAAGGGTCGTACAACACCTTCCATTTCATAGGCTTCAGGGGTAAGCCTCGGATTTTCAACGTTTTTGAAGGCCTTGGAAAGCAGCATATCTGAATGCGCTTTGATGCGCAGCCGAACCACTTCAGCACCCGGAGAAAATGCGTTGGGTTGGGCACTTGACCAGCTCAAGTTGAGTCGCCCAGGCTTTGACAAGGTCCAATTGTTTTGGTCAAAATCCGGGAGCGCGGAAGACTCAATACCCTCAATATCAAGCAGTTCAGGGTCAAAATAAACGCTGAATTGCAGTCCCAGCCAATCGGCTTTTTCAGTGCTTCGGAGGGGAATTTCTACGGTTTCACCCGCCTCTAACACCGTATCAGGAAAAGCCAGAAAGCACGGGGCACGGCTTTCGGCAGGCGGTGGAGTGTTTGCATTCGGGATGGCGGTGTTGTTTACGTCGCCGACTTTGATGCCAGTGAATTCTGTTTGGGTAAAAGAACATGACCAATCTATCAAAACTATTGTATCTGCAAGATTTGTTTGAAAAGGGTTTTGGACATTGGGGAATGAAAAATTCTCGTCTACAAAACGCCATGATTGGTTGTTCGGAAATGAATCGTAGATGCCAAGGATTAGTTTGCGAATTTCCACAATATCGATTGTAGTAATGCTTCCACTTTTATTGGCATCTGCCGCAATTATTTTATAAGGAGAATTCAAAGGTTCTGTATCCAGAATATGCTTAGAAATCAACACCAAATCGTAGGTCGTAACCCCATTAGTTGTAGGGTCAAAATTGCAGAGTGAATAATTATCCGCTACTGATACATCCACCCTACAAGAATCAATATTCCCGGCTTTATCTATTGCCCAAAGTTCAACCAGATGATGAACTGGATGAACCCATGCCTCTAAGCAATTAAAGGTCACTGATACAATGGGATTTCCATTAGTGTCTGTTGGAAATCCAGAACCATTGTCGCCCAACTTTCTTGTTCCGATTCGCAATAAATTTTGAGGGGTAATATTGTCGGTGATATTGTCAGATACCGGTTTCAAAAAATCAGAAGCCCAAAGTGTAATTACACCACCGGTCTTGCCCTAAACAACTGTCCCGAGCTACGATACCAAGTGCAACGTCACCCTCGGGCAGATCGGAGAGCATCAGGCTGGGATTCCAGGTGAATGGCGCGGCCTTCCAGTAAAGGGTGTCGTTGGTGGAGTAGTCGCAATAAAGCGGTGCTATGCTTGGACAAGTGATAAAATAAGGGCATTGGGCCGAAGCTTGGCTTGTAATGAGGATTGCAAAAAAGAGGAGAGGTTTTTTCATGAAGGAAGTGGGACAGGGAGAGGTTGGGATAGTAGGATATTGAGATATTAAGCCACAATTACAGTGCCGGGGATGCTTGGAGGCCAGAATGTGACAGATATAAAAAGATTCGGGGTACGACTTGAAGTCGCACCCCGAATACGCAATCCACTATCTTGATTAAATCTTTATTTCTTTTTAGCCTTAGGCGGGGTCTTCGCTGTGGGTTTTGCCTTCGCCGCAGCCTTTTTAGCATCAAATGCCCCCGGCATTTCCTTTTCAATGATCGCCTTCACATCGGCCAGCGAAAGACTTGCAGCTTGGTCAGCCGTCATTTTCGCACCATCTACGGAAGGTAATTTCAAGTTCTCTTTTTTGAACCGGATGAACGGGCCCCAGCGACCGTTTTCGAGCGCAATGCCCTCTTCAGGCCAGTGCTGGATGTACCGATTGGCTTCTTTTTCTACTTTTTGCTGGATAAGATCAATGGCCTGAGCCTCCGTGAGGGCATCAAAATTGACTTTTGGCGGCACGTTCACAAATAAATCGGCCCATTTTATAAAAGGCCCAAAACGGCCTTTGCCTTTTGTGATGGGCAACTGCTGATAATGGCCCAAGGGCCGGTCAGCCTCAAGCCGTGCCTTCACCAATTCCACAGCACGTTCGTAGTTCGTTTCGAAAGGGTCTTCGCCTTTCGACAGGCTGATATAGGTACTGCCATATTTGACATAAGGCCCGTAGCGACCTGTGTTCACCTCCAGGGTTTCGCCGTTGAACTCGCCCAGCGCGCGCGGGAGCTGGAACGACTCAAGCGCCTCGGCAAGGCTGATGGTCTCCATGCTCTGACCGGGGCGCAGGTTGGCGTAACGGGGCGTTTCTTTTTCCGCGAGCTCGTCGCCCGTGCCAATTTGAATCACGGGTTTGCCGAGTTTGCTCATCCGCACCAAAAGAGTTCGTCCCGAAGCGGGGTCAAGTCCAAGGATTCGCTCGCCACTGGCCCGGTCGGCATCTTTAAGCGTTTTTTCTACGTTTTCGTGGAAGGGTTTGTAAAAGCGGTCAATCATGCTCGGCCACTGGAGTTTGCCTTCGGCAATATGGTCGAACTCGGCCTCTACGCTGGCGGTAAAACCATAATCCATTACCTTTTTGAAATGGCCTTCGAGAAAATCAGACACGATCATCCCCATGTCGGTCGGGTAAAGCACGTTTTTGGTCGTTCCCGTGATTTCTTTGCCTTTGGTCTTTGACAAAGCGTTGTTTTTCAAAGTAATAATTTGAAAAACACGCTCTTCCCCTTCCCTGCTTTCTTTCACCACATAGCCTTTGCTGGTCTCCATGATTTTAGAAATGGTAGGGGCGTAAGTGCTTGGTCGGCCAATGCCAAGTTCTTCCAGTTTTTTCACCAAGCCAGCCTCCGTGTACCTGGCTGGTGGACGGGTGTATTTTTCCGTCGCCGTCATGTCGTCCAAATCCAGTTTTTGGCCTTTGGCGAGTGGCGGGAGCATATCCTTCGTATCCTCGTCTTCCTCATCCGTACTTTCGATATACACTTTAAGGAAGCCATCAAACTTCATCACTTCGCCTTCGGCAACAAGTTTTGCGCCAGCTTGCGTGCTGATATCAATATCCACGATCGTCTTTTCCAATTCAGCATCAGCCATTTGTGAAGCCATGGTGCGCTTCCAAATGAGTTCGTAAAGGCGTTGCTCGTCGCGGTTTCCGCTCACGTTTTGCCGCTCGAAGTAAGTAGGACGGATGGCTTCATGGGCCTCTTGGGCAGATTCGTTTTTTGTTTTGTACTGCCGGCGATGGTGGTATTTTTTACCGTATTGCTTTAGAATTTCGGTCTCAGTGGCTTGCAGCGCGGTCTCCGAAAGGCTGGTCGAGTCCGTCCGCATATAGCTGATAAAACCCTCTTCGTACAGTTTTTGAGCCACCGACATGGTGCGATTGACGGAAAAACCGATTTTTCGGCTGGCTTCTTGTTGCAACGTGGAGGTAGTAAATGGCGGTGCAGGCTTACGGCGCGTAGGCTTAACTTCAATGTTGCTGACCGAATAGTTTGCGCCCACACATTTTTGCAAAAATCCCTCTGCACCGGCAGTATCTTCAAAACGGACAGGGCTTTCGGCTTTGAACGTCACAGTTTTACCCTGCGCATTTTTGGCAAAAAACTGCGCGACTATTTTGAAATATGGCGTGATTTTGAAGGCTTGAATTTCACGCTCACGCTCTACCACAAGTTTTACCGTAACGGATTGTACCCGCCCAGCTGAAAGTTGGCCTTTCACTTTTTTCCACAACAATCCGCTCAGTTCCCAGCCCACAAGACGGTCTAGCACCCGGCGGGCTTGTTGAGCATTCACCGTGTTCATGTCCACGGTGCGCGGCGACAAAACTGCCTTCTGGATAGCGTTTTTGGTGATTTCGTGAAACACGATACGCTTGGTGACGCGGGGGTCGAGGCCAAGCACTTCGCACAAGTGCCAAGAAATGGCTTCGCCCTCGCGGTCTTCGTCCGTTGCGAGCCATACTTCGCTTACACGAGCTGCGGATTCCTTTAACTCTTTGACAGTCTTGTACTTATCAGACGGGATGATGTATTTAGGCAGATAGCCATTATTCACGTCTACGCCAAGGTCGTTGCCTTTTTCAAGATCGCGAATGTGGCCATAAGAAGACTTCACGGTAAAGTCTTCACCCAAATACTTTTCAATGGTCTTCGCTTTTGCGGGTGATTCTACAATGAGGAGTTTTTTTGACATATAGGACTTTTGGCCGTCGACTCTTGGCCGTTGATGTTTGTTTTGAGCGGCAAAAGTAATGGTTATTTAAGGTTTGCGCCGTTGGGGAGTTTTTTGTGCAACCCTCCCAGCCTCGTTTTGTCCTTTTGCCCGAACTTTTCACCAACAAAAATTTAAGCTATGAAAATCAATCTCAACGTTTTATCCGTCATTGTTTTGATCACGGCGGGCCTGCTTTTTCCCTTCTGCCTCGATGCCCAAAATTCCACAGTAACCCGCTCGCTCGCATCGTTTGACAAAATCGGTGTGTCTGGTGGCTTCGATGTCGTTTTTTTGAAACAAGGCGATGCTGAAAGCGTGACGCTCGACGTGAGCGGCATTGACCCCGACAACATTGAAACGGAAGTAAAGGATGGCAAACTTAAAATAAAGACCAAAAAAGGCGACTATTCCAACTACAAAGCCAAGATCACCGTCACCTATCGCAATCTCAAAAGTGTCGCAAACAGTGGTTCAAGCAACATTGAAACCCTTTCAACCATTAAGGCCGATGAATTCGAATTCGCTTCAAGCGGCTCCGGCGATTTCAAAGGCGAACTGGACGTGAAAGAACTGGACATCGCCATTTCTGGCAGAAGCGATATTACCTTGAGCGGCAAGGCCGACACGCAGGATATTGCCATCAGCGGTTCTGGCGATGTGAATGCTTCAGCACTGAAAGGCTCCACAGCCGAAGTCGCCATTTCTGGCTCTGGTGATGTCCGTTTGGGCGTATCTGGCAAGATTAAAACGGCTGTTTCTGGCTCTGGCTCGGTGACGAAGGAGTAAGAGATTGTTTTGCGTGACAGATTGAACACGGATGAGGCGGATGGGACACGGATTTTATTCAAAAATCTGAATAAATCCGTGTCCCATCCGCCTCATCCGTGTTCCATTTCTATGTTTTTCTACCTTTGAGCCGATGCAATACCGACTCTCCCCAACAGAATTTCTAAAGGAAGGCACTCACCGCGTAATGCTTGATGTGCGTTCTCCAAGCGAGTACAACCAGGGGCATATCCCCGAGGCGCAAAATTTTCCACTTTTTACCGATGAAGAGCGCGCAGCAGTGGGCACGACGTACAAACAAGTGGGCAAGGAGGAAGCAATGGAACTGGGATTGCGGATTGTAGGGCCAAAAATGGAGCATTTTGTAAAGCAAGCCAAAATGCTCGCACCCCATCGGCGTTTGGCTGTGCACTGTTGGCGCGGTGGGCAAAGGAGCGGGAGCATGGCTTGGCTCTTCCAGCAGGCAGGTTTTGATGTGGTGACACTTGAAGGTGGGTACAAAGCATACCGGCACTTTGTGTTGGAGGGTTTGGAACAAACGGATTTGAAACTAGTAGTACTGGGTGGACGAACGGGTTCGGGGAAAACAAAAATCCTCCATGCGCTGTATGATTTAGGCAAACAGATTATTGATTTAGAAGGACTTGCACACCACAAAGGTTCTGCGTTTGGGTTTATTGGCGAAGCACCGCAGCCCACGGTAGAACAATTTGAAAATGACTTGTATGAAAATATCATGCGCCTCGATCTCTCGCGGCGCATTTGGGTTGAAAATGAAAGCCGCAGTATCGGGCGGATTTTCATTCCTGATGGGTTTTGGTCAAAAATGAAAATTGCTCCACTCCTGAATGTTGAAATTCCCGATAAGGCAAGAATCGCAAACCTGATGACAGACTATGTGTTGAGTGACCGAAGCGAACTCGAAACGGCCTTCCAAAAAATTGCTACTAAACTCGGCGGACAACACCTAAAAACCGCGCTCGAAGCATTGGAACAAGGGGATTATGCTGCCGCTGCCAGTGTTGCATTGGTTTACTATGACAAAACATATCAGCATGGCTTGCAGTCGAGCCTTTCGTCTGATATTCAGCGCTTGGAATTTGAGCATGGAGATGCAGTGGAAATTGCCAAGGTACTGTCTCAACTGGTCTGACGACTCAAAGTAGTCTGACCAGTAAACGATAAGCATTCAGGGTGTCCTTAGCGTATTCGTCAGACGACTTAGAGTCGTCAGACGAAGTGGCAACCTCAAAAATCACCGGTATATCTACTAACTTTGCCCTGTATTCTAATATCCAATTCATGCATTACCATACGCTCGGAAAAATCCCTCAAAAACGCCACACTCAATTCCGCAAACCCGACGGTTCGCTGTATCACGAAGAGTTGTTCAGCACGGAGGGTTTTAGCAACAACTACTCCCTGCTGTACCATGCAAATCCACCCACACAGATCGTGCAGGTTGGTGATCCGTACAGCGTAGCAGCCAAGACGGTTCACGACAAACAATTGAAACACAGATGTTTAAAGGGGTTTCAAATCGAAGCAGAAGATGATTATCTCCGCTCGCGCAAGGCCGTGCTGGTGAACGCTGATTGCAAGATCATCCTTTCCGCACCCCGCAAAAGCATGACGGATTATTTCTACAAAAACGCGGATGCTGACGAGGTGATCTTCATCCACGAAGGCTCTGGGAAGTTGCTGACCATGTACGGCGTGTTGCCGTTTGAGTATGGCGACTACGTTGTCATCCCGCGCGGAACCACCTATCAGCTTCATTTCGATACACCTGATAATCGTCTTTTCATTGTCGAAAGCACCGGCCCCATCACCACGCCCAAACGCTACCGCAATGCATTCGGGCAACTGCTGGAACATTCCCCATTTTGCGAGCGCGATATTCGGAAGCCCGTTGATCTTCAAACTATTGACCAGCGCGGCGACTTCCTTTTCTATATAAAAAAGCAGGACAATATTTACCCTTACCACTACTTAAATCATCCCTTCGACGTGGTTGGCTGGGATGGCTATGTGTTTCCGTACGCCTTTAGTATTCACAATTTTGAGCCGATTACGGGTCGTGTACACCAGCCACCGCCAGTTCATCAGACATTTGATGGACACAACTTCGTCATCTGCTCGTTCGTGCCACGGTTATTCGACTATCACCCTTTGGCAATACCGGCCCCCTACAACCACTCAAACATTGATTCCGATGAAGTGCTGTATTATGTGGACGGCGATTTTATGAGTCGCAAACACGTCGAAAGAGGCATGATCACACTCCATCCGGGTGGCATTCCCCATGGCCCGCACCTCGGAACAGTTGAAAAAAGCATTGGAAAAAAAGAAACCCAGGAATTGGCTGTAATGGTGGATACGTTCCGCCCGCTCTTGATGACAGAGCACACAGTTGGGATAGAGGATGGGGATTATTATCGTTCCTGGTTGCCATAGGGCTAAATTTATTTCGGCACAAAAAAAGCGCGGAGCATCTTTCGATGTTCCGCGCTTTTTTGTTTGCGAGGTATAGTGGATGACACTTACCAACGGTCGCCGCCGCCGCCGCCACGGTTGCCAC
>Ga0163148_10001930_pt1 | contig 25962 bp, 20 predicted proteins | sample OliLakLV19MP7P2_FD_148606 | JGI IMG/M metagenome (GOLD analysis project Ga0163148, IMG submission 148606) | Freshwater microbial mat bacterial communities from Lake Vanda, McMurdo Dry Valleys, Antarctica- Oligotrophic Lake LV.19.MP7.P2 | ecosystem: Environmental > Aquatic > Freshwater > Lake >... | reverse complement strand
AACTTAGCAGCCTTATCAACAGTGGAACTGGTGGAAGACTTCATCTTGTTCTAGTTGTCTTTAAGCTCTGGACACTCCTTCAATGAGTGAACAGTTCTGTTGCTGTGCATTCAGTCATGTTGACTTGGAACCGGTCGCCTGAGTTTACACGTGCTTGTAGCAGTGTGCGGTGCAGTCGCACTGATCGACAGTGTCAATCGACGCACTGCTCTTGATGAACCTTTCCTCTTGTGACTTGCACTTGTTGATCGTCTCTTCCAACGGTCGGCTCTGTCTCGGGGACTTATCGGTCGTCTCTTCCAACGGCCGACATGCTTCTTCAACTCTCGTACAACTCTTGTGTCACTTAGCAAACTTCCCTTGTCGATGCCTCAACACGATGTTCCAGTGACCTCTCGATTAAATGCCGGTCTTCCTCCTAATCGTCTCCTTGCAGTGCAAGCGCACTTGTCGACTATGTCGACAGCAACACTCGTGCCTAACGACTGTAGCTCGTCCGTTTGACGAATGTTGCAGTCGGTGGCTTGTACAGATGCTTTGTTCAACGGCCTTTTGTTTAACAACGCCAATGAAAATTCAAACGATTCAACCGCTAGCATTTGACACGGTGACACTCTTGTTGCCGTGTACTTTATTTAGTAAATGTTGGATTAAAACACAAAGAACTGCTCCAGTAGGTGACTGTGCTGTAGAAAAGTAGTTTACTAAATAAAGTGACCATTAGACTCTACTCTTGATGGATAAGATGGATCAAACTGACACCATCTGGCATCCAACTGACACCAGACCTGACACCAGTCCCATTTACCACATTGGATGCACATTTGCTCATGCAAATAGCCATGTCTTCCAACAGGGATCTTCCTCGTTGAGCAGATCATTGATTTCGTCCTGGTCAATGGGATCAAAGTCGCTGTCCCATTCAGACTCAGTGTCTGTGTTTGCATTGTTTGGCCAGGCTTCAAGATCTGCCCGCCATTGTTCTTCTCTTTCCGGGGACATCCTGTCTTCATCAGGATTGACCCATGAGTCTTCATCAGAATCCTCATGTTCGCAGTCTTCGTCCTCTTCATCTTCGCATGTTTCTGGATTTTCTGGATCGTAGTCCACTCCTGCATTCCAGTTGGCAGGACAGAACCTTGTCTTAAGCCGGTTTGTTAGCTTCAGACTCTTGATTCCTTGGGCTTCAGCCACAGCTTCAACATGCTTGATGACTGTGTCGGCACATCATGTTGAATTGTTGAGCAGTAGCTCTTGCTTTGTCTAGCTAGTCTCACTGCAGTGAAGTCAAAAGCTTCACTCAGTGCCACTGCTTGCATTGGTCCTGGTGCTCTTTGTACGCAGGGTCTTACCCGGACGCTCACTGGCCCCGTGATGTTTCGACTCTTCCAACACCTCTGTGCCATGATGTTTCACAAACAAAGCAGATGTGATTTTGCACAAATGAGAAACTCATGAGTGTCACAGTGCACCAGAAACACCTCGATGCATGTTGAACATTCCAACATAATCGGCATCTTCATTGGCAAGATTGATTGCACGGTGAGCATGTTTCATCATTGTGACATGCTCTTGTTGCCGCAAGTCCGTGGGAACACACAACATCGTGATAGAACACAGCGTGGGAACTCATTGTTTCGTTCCCTTCTTGTGTTCCGGATTAAATCATGCATCTTGTTCCTTGGGATGCACATTAGTTCCAGGTCTAGACCTTGGGACACGACTGGGATTCTTGGGCTGAATCACGGATGAAATTGCACCTTTGTCACTGAGGTGTTGACAAGCAATTGGTCAACCTTTTGATGAACACATGTGTTTTGCTCAACACAGAGCACCCAGAACATCTTCATGGTGCATCCTTGACTGGAAATGCAATGTGCTGGTGCTATCGGCATGTTGGGACATTTCATCAATGCTTTGGCAACAACTAAAAGTTTGTTGCACTTTTTTGTTTTTTTTCAAGGAACCTTGACAACAAAGTCCACCTGATCTTCCACAATTCCACAGAAAGCATGCATCCCCAATGTGTCACTACTACTCTAATTAGCAGTTGGACAAGCTAGCTAGGGTAGCACAGCAGGGAGACTGTTACTAGCATAGTAGCTACAACAGGAGCATTCTACTCTACTACTAGCTAGCTAGCTACTAGCTAGTAGTGCTGCATTGATTGTGATGAAGGACCAGCCGCAAGGAAAAGCAGAGGTAGTGCGCGTGCTATGATTCTGAGACTCATAACCCATTAAGGTGCACCAACAACAAACCCACTTTCGAAGTTGTTGTCAAACACGAAACCACCATGGCAGCAGCACAACCGCCGGCTCCATGATCCCCCGCCCCCCTCGTCTTCTTCTTGATCGGGTGTACCATACAGCAATCCCATCTCAAAGCCTTCCAGACAGCTGGCATCAGTCCGTACTCTAGTAGCTACTAGCTAGCTAGGTAATAGGACGAAAGCAAGATTGTTCTAGGTACCAAGTCGTCGAGAGTCAATCCAGTCAGTGAGTTGAAGATTTCTTTCTACCAGTACATGCACCCTTCAAAAATAATACACTAGTACAATCATGTCGTCTCGCGGCAAGAATCAAAATCAAGTCAAAAATCGAGCTCCGGCTCCGATTCAAATCAGTGCCGAACAAATTTTACGAGAGGCCGCCGATCGTCAAGAAGAGCACATTTTGGAACCCATCGTCAAAGTTCACGATGCCGAAGAATACCAAAGTCACTTGGCGGATCGTCGCAAAATGTTTGAAGACAACATTCGCTATCGTCGAGAACATATTGGAAATTGGGTCAAGTATGCCCGCTTTGAAGAAGACAACAAAGAATTGGAACGCGCCCGCAGTATCTTTGAACGCGCCTTGGAAGTCGATCATCGAAGTGGAGAATTGTGGTTGCGGTATTCGGAATTTGAAATGCGGAATGAATTCATCCAACACGCTCGGAATGTTTTAGACAGAGCCGTTCAAATATTGCCGCGCCAAGATTTCTTGTGGTACAAGTACGTCTTTGCCGAAGAAATGGTGGGCGACATTCCCAAAGCCCGCGCTGTTTTCGAGCGGTGGATGAAATGGAAACCCAGTGACAATGCTTGGTTGGCTTTCGCCCGATTGGAAACCAAACATGGCTCCCCGGAACGGGCCGAACAAGTCATGCGGAATTATGTCAATGCCTATCCCGGAATTACCTCCTTTTGTCGATTTGCCAAATGGGCCGAATTTGAAGCTCACCGGATTGAGCTTGCGCGCACCATCTTTGAATCGGCATTGACGGAATTGGATCCCGAAGACATTAAAACCGAGGGAGCTCGACTCTTCAAACAGTTTTCGGCCTTTGAAGAACGACAAGGAGAATACGAACGGGCTCGCGTAATTTATCAACATGCCATTTCCTTGTTGCATTTGGGTCCCAACGAGGGAATCAGCAAAGACGATGACAAGCATGATGACAATCAACACGAAGAGTTAAACAAATACGAACGAAACAAACGCAAGGATTTGTACCAATCGTACATCTTATTCGAAAAGAAACATGGAAACAAGGATGGAATCGAAAGGGTGATTGTTCAAAAACAACGAGCGCAGTACAAAGAACGACTCCAGAAGAACGAGTTTGATTATGATGGATGGTTGGAATGGGCCGCCTTGGAACAAGAATATGAAACGCAGTTGGTGGACGAGACAGCCAAAACGCAACAACGAGAACGCGTACGGGACACCTTTGAACAGGCGGTTTCTCATGTTCCACCTTATCCGAAAGACAAGGATCCATGGAGACGGTATATCTATATTTGGATTTATTATGCCGTTTACGAGGAACTGTCGTGTGGCGATGCTGATCGTGCCGCACAAGTCTATCAGACTTGTCTCAACAATGTCATTCCGCATCAGGAGTTTACCTTTTGCAAAATGTGGGTCTTGGCAGCCAAAGTATATGTCCGAATGAAACAACTCGACAAGGCACGCAAATTGTTGGGACGAGCCATTGGTGTGATTAGCAAATATATGCCAAACAAGACGGCCAAAATATTTCAAGAATATGTTGCTTTGGAATTGACCTTGGGAGAAGTGGAACGATGTCGGTCCTTGTACACGCAATATTTAAAAGTACTGCCCCACAACAGCAAGGCATGGACAGAGTATGCCACGCTCGAACAAAATGTCGGAGAAACCGATCGATGTCGGGCGCTCTTGGAATTGGCCATTCAACAAGAAGCCTTGGATATGCCCGAGTCGGTATGGAAGCATTATATTGATTTTGAAATTGCCGAACAAGAGCACGACAAGGCTCGAAATCTGTACGAGCGCTTGTTGGAACAAACGGGCCACGTCAAAGTATGGATCTCGTATGCGCAATTTGAAGCGACAACCCCGGATATGGAAGACGAAGACAAGGAAAATGGATTGGCCAAGACGGGATTGGAACGGGGACGAGGCATTATGGAAAAGGCTTACGATCAATTAAAGCAAGAAGAGTTGACCGAAGAACGAGTCTTGCTCTTGGATGCCTGGCGAGTGTTGGAAAAGACGCACGGAACTCCCGCCAGTGTGGCCAAGGTCGAAGAGCGATTGCCCCGCCGGATCAAGCGCAAGCGTATGCGACACGACGATCATGGACAAGAAATTGGATGGGAAGAATACTTTGACTATCAATTCCCCGATGATCTGGATGCCGATGCGGCCACAGCGAAATCACAGGCCAAACTCTTGGAAATGGCAGCACAATGGAAAAAGAAGCAAAAGCTTTCACACAAAGACGACAGCGATGATGATTCGGATGATGACGACGATGATAGTGGCGACGATTCCGACTAGACGTTAGCTGAAGTTGAAAACGTAAATACTGCATACTTTGTTCTGCACTAACGCTATAAAAATCAACTGTTTTCTACCCTAAAATAAATGTAATATTGTTGCCACTAGAAAATGCAGCCTGTCGTTTGTACTCGATTCCAGCTAGATGCACTGTCCATAGATTCTCCAATCACGCCTGCTACTCGTGGCCGTTCCGACGGCTTGCGTCTCTGCTGAGACTCCTGAGACCTCCTCGCAACGCTAAATGCTTCGTTTGCGCTTGAGCTTGCGCAATTGTCGGAGCTTGCGCTTGAGCTTGCGTTGGCGCTTCGGGGCCCCCGCTGCTACGGAGAGTTTCTCCGTCCACACGGACGGCAACTCCCGCAAGAGACCGTACAAAACACTAAGTTCCCCATTCGCAATGTCACTGTCCAGCGAATCACCCATTGCGGTAGAGAGTAGGCCAACAAAAGCCGCTGCATCCAACTCCAGATTGCGAATCCGTTTGCGAGAATATTTGTTCAAAAGAGTGTAGTAGCGAATCTTTGACTCCATTGCCCACCACGACTCTGTCTTTAGTCGCAGTAGCAAGTTTTGGGCGCTATTATGGTCCTCGTCCTCGTCCTCGTCCTCGTCCTCGGCGTCTTCGTCGTCGTCGCTTTCCTCGTCATTATAATGGCCATAGTGATATTGGTCAATGTAGACAGGGTTGTCACCATCGTCGTCACTGTCATCATAGTCGGCATTGCCATCACTTCCGAAGTCCGGAGCGCTCAAAAACTCTACCTTGGTGAGGGTGGTGTTGTGATACTGAAGCAAGTCGATGAGTTGCTGGCACTCGCCCTTGTAATCATCTTCACTGAGCTTGAGAGACAACGTGGTCATACTCGTATTGGTCGCCAAGTGACGGCAAAGCGCAGAAATGTCCAACGAAAACTCCACCGATAATCGAACAAGTCGGCTTTCCTTCAGAGTCGAGAGCACCGCTTCCCCCAGGATGAGAATACCGCGGCCGCGCAAATCGCCGCGCAAATTGCCAAAAGAAGAATTTTGTGATTCAGCTGCCGTCCCGAGATAGCCGCCCGAAATTTCAAGACTCTTCAATCTGCAACCCAAGAATGCACCATCTCTCCAGAGACCACCACTCTCCGGGTCGTGTTCGGTAAAAAACCTTGCATTTTTTAGAATGAGCGTCTTCGGCGCCAAGCGAAACAAGTCTGGTAGTTGGGTCATTCTCAAGGCACACCCGATCTCCAAAGAATCTAGAGTTCGCTCTCGGTTTTGCAAGCCGTTTAAAAGTGCATCCATATGCAGGCAGCTTTCGTCACAGTTCGACAGTATAGATAATTCTTTGATATTGACATTTTCCTTGATCAAATCTTGAAAGGCAGAAACACAATTGATATAATCTGGACATTTGATCCTCTTATCGGGCGTTATCAGCTTCGGGTATAGGCTGAAAAATAAGCTAAGTCGTGTAATAGAAGTATTTACACGTAGCGAACGCATCAAATGAATCCATATATTTGCATCGGCATACCAGTACGGCGCTTGACTAAAAAGCGCATCACTCAAATTGGGTAGTAAAGTAGCAAGCCCCTTTGCGGCGTCCATGCTGCCGACATAGAATCTCATGTGCTTGGCAAACGCGTATTTCGGAATTTTGGAAATAATGTGCTTGATTAAGGGTTGACAATTGAGATGAATCGCAATTCCTAATGGGGTGTCGCTGGGGTTACTTCTGGTATCTTCGTATGAGAGACTGCCAGCCCAAAGCATGTCACAAATATCTGTGATGGTGGTAGACTCAAGCGAACTGCATCCCTTTGCAAAGTAATGGAGGGGAAGGTAACCCCTAAGATTACTGCTGCGTATCGCATCGGGATATTTGCTGACGAGAAAGGCAATGATATCCTTGGACGAATCATGGACATGCTTGCAAGCCTCGTGTAGCATTGATGATTCCCACGAGGGGTGAGTCCATCTCACCGCACCGGGGAACATATCGTAAACCACCTTAACAGTTTTGAGATCAATTCTTGAATGTCCAAGAACATGATAGAGCGGCGGTGCCCTCCACTCCGAGTCTTCACAACTCAAGGGGTCGATGAGGTAGACATCTTTCGCCAGCTCGGGGTATAGTTCCAGGATAGTGACAGCATGACCCAACAAGTTGTCATCATCTTTCCAGTCGTCACGGAGAAAGATGGTTTGTAGCTTTTGACAATATCTTTCCATTGTTGGCTTCTTGAGTGGCTGATTACTCATCTCTTTGCTATTTAATTTCTGTATGTATCGTTCGATTTTATTTTTGTGGCATGCCAAGGAGGCGGAGTGGCGTGGCTGTGATAATGATCAGCTACTAGCTACTAGCTAGCTGCTAGCTTTTTATCTTCTCTTGCCCATGGCTTCATGGACCGCGCAGAGTGAACAGAACCAGACACAGTTCGTTGCAAGACTCACGCAGCCCAAGCCTTGCCACCAATCTCTGTCTAGCTAGCTACTGTAACCAGTAGCTAGCTAGCACAGCATTATCCACGAAAAACAAGCCAGTGGAAAAGAAAAAAATATCCACCAATGATTAGTTTTTGGCTGTGTTCTTGAATTCAGATACTACTAGTAAGCAAACAACATAAATCCCTAAGGTTCAATTGTTCTGCTAGGTTTTCCTTTCCATCCGACATGTTGTTGTTGTGGTCACCATTCATTTTTTGGACTGGGAAATTGAATGCAGAACAGTCAACAAATGGCATGCCACAGATGCTTGTAGAACTAGCTCAGTCAATGGAGAGGTGGTTGTCATTCCAACTTGGCTGGGCACAGTTCCAATTGAAATGTTACAAATTGGTCTGAAACAGTTCTCTGTGCTCAACTTCTTTTTTGCGCAAACCTTGCCAGGAAATGAGGGACAAAGAATGCACAAGCAAGTTAAAACATCCATGATTAGTGGTCTGCTACTTGACAGGTCATGCAAGACTAGAACATGTGAGGTGCAGCTATGTTTGGCTGCTGCCACATTGTGTCTTCTCTTTTGTCATGACCTGCATCCAATTTGTTGAACAATAAGAAACGTGCTAGCCAAACACTGAGTTCACAATCAAGTGCATGCCTGGGCCCTGAACATGTCCATGATCAGCAACATGGGGGACTTGGTTATGTCCAAGTGTCAGCAAGCACACCTGCACTTCTGTTCAATTCATTGAGTGGCATGAGAATGGGAAAAACTGTGTGATTGCAAAGCCAAAGTCCTTTTTGTCCACCCGGCCACAACAACGTGTTCTCGCATGGGGATTTTTTGTTCTTGATCTGATTTCTGTTTCTCTCATGATCTTTTTATCTTTCTTGTTCCCACACAATCATAGTCTAGTGATTGTGCCCTGTTATCAGAGTGTTGTTATGGTGACGAGGAAATGAGTTCAGCATTCTCTGCTTTGAAACATGCACCAAAAGGCTTTGTTCTGGACTCCAATGGGACTCATGTGCGACCTAGAAAAAGAAGTCCGACCCTCACTTGCTCGCTCAGTCATCGATATCTTTGAATTGCCACGTCTTCGATCCATCATCATCAAAGCTTTGCTGCATGGAACAACAACAACAACAATAATGAATGAGAGGAAGACAACAGACAGACAGATTCGTGGCTATCATTCATCAATAAAAAGCTTCATTGAATTGTTGTTGGTATCGCGTTCTCAATTGTGGCATCTTTAGCCTGGTTCCAAACGAACATTATCCAAAATGTTGGCAAGACAAATTGTATCAAGATTTCATTCCTCGGGGCGACTCGCCGAACGAGCCCTTGCACTCGCGAGTCGAAGCAGTGTTCGCCCACCTTCATCCTCCTCCTCCTCCTCCTTTGGTCTAGTAGGAGCCATACGGCATCACGGCGGACCGTCAGTCGGCGCGGATGCTTCTACGGTGACCATTACCTTTGTGGAAGCCGACGGCGAAACGCTCACCAAAGTAGAAGCACGCGTCGGCGAGACATTATTACAAACGGCACATCGACATGACATTGCCTTGGAAGGAGCTTGCGAAGGTGTTTGTGCTTGTTCCACCTGCCATTTAATTTTTCCACAACAAGTCTACGCCGACCTAGAAGATGAAATATCCGAAGAAGAAGAAGACATGTTGGACATGGCCTATGGTCTCACTGATACCAGTCGGTTGGGATGTCAAATTACCGTGACACAAGATTTCGATGGAATTACTGTGGAAATGCCCAAAGCGACACGGTACGTAATAAAAAGTGGAATGGAAATTTGCAATTTGTAGGATTTCAAGATATTGTATAGTGCGGATGGAATGGTGCTGCTATTTCCTATTTTCTAATTCCATTTTTCTTTTTGCCTATGCCGTCAATTTCAGAAACTTTTATGTGGACGGTGCGAAGCCTTCACACCATTGATACTCTGAACGATGCGTTTTTGAAATAATTCCAACCTCCAAACAATTCACTTGAGATCCTTTCCCCGCTACGACTTTAAATACCAGTTATGAAATTCAGAATTCAGAATACAAGTCATTGAGACAAGAGAGTTTTCTTTCTCCTTCATAAATTCTCCCACCTCTCCTGGCATATTTTATAATGTGCAAATGGGCCTAGCAGCTTGCTCTTTTTCGTTACTCAAGTCCTATTGACCAAGGTTGTTGGAAAGTGCTTTTTCAAAAAGTAATTTAGATATTTTTGTATCTAGGTATTGACCTAAAGGTTCTCAGCAACACAAACCTTTGGTGAACGAAATGATAGCTTGTGTTGTCCATCGTGGTTGTTTTTGCAGGAGCAGTGGTATCGAAATGTTTCAAAAACCTAGTGAAAGTTACTTTAGGCATCTATCTAGTACGTACTGAATCCACAGGGTTACATTGCCTATGCAATGAACTCTTGATGTGGATCGTTTGCTGAAGCAGTAGGATTCTTCTGGGACACGATGCGAATGAGTTTTCGTTCCAATGCTTCTTGATTGCACGGCAACGGCTTGAGCAAAAATGCATTGGCGCCTGCTTGTAAGAAATCAATTTCCATATCATTGGCACTGAGGCCACAAATGATGCTCTCGACACCGCGCAGACGGAGCTCCCGAACGGCTTCTGTCCCCAAGAGCTGTCGATCCGTGGAAGCCATGTACTGATCCATAAAGACAATGTCAAAATAATTCTTCGGCCTTTTTGTCGCCGATACAAGATCGAGCGCAGCTTCACCACTAGCAGCCTCGGATATGTTCCAAGAGGGAGCTACTTTTCGGACGGATCGGACAAAGAGTCGTCGTAAAACATTGTCGTCGTCCACAAATAGAATGTGGAGGTTTTCTGGAAGAGTAGTAAGACCAGCGTTCTCCGAGGCAGCAGAGTCCTCATCAAATGCAATTGCATGTGCACCGTGAGAACATGCTTCGATCGATGCCATCGCCATTGGGGGTGGAAGCATTGCATCCTCCTCCTCCAAAGGGGGGTTCTTTAGTTGCACCACAAATCTCGTTCCAGGACTCCCCGAAATGCCGCTGTTGTAGTTTTCATCGAGGAAGATGGAACCTCCCATAAGGTCCACAAGATTTTTGCTGAGGGACAAGCCTGTTTGTTGATTACAGAAAACAAGTGAGATTTAATCACTGACTAGCTAGCGTTATCTTTTGGAAATGGATACACATACCTATACCCGTCCCCTGACTCAACACATCTAGGCTAGACTGAAACTTTAAAAAAATTTGGCATCTCTTCTCCTGTGGAATGCCTGGACCAGAATCTTCCACGCATAATTCTACCAGGCCATCCACCAATGCAGCCCGCAACCGAATAAAGCCATCGGTTGTGAACTTGACACTGTTACGTCCCAAATTCATCATCACCTTTGGAGAAGTATAGCACGAAAAAGCTTGCTGAGCTTGGACCAAAGACAGCGTTCTTTGCTTCTTCAAAATGAATAGTTGCCCACACACTTACCTGTTTCAATCTCAGACAGTCCGTACTGACCAAAAGATTTTCAGGGCCTTCCACTGTGACATGGACGCGCCCACCCTGCTGATGGAACAAAATACTGCGAACTGGTTCCAGGACATCTTTCATCAAGTCCGTCGGACCACAGTGAATGACTAATTTGTTCTCTACACTTGCGTGCATGTCGAGAGTGGATCGAAGAAAATCATTAATGAAAGTCAGACTGGAGTCGACAATTTTCACATCGGATATGCAGTCTTGAATCATGGCAGGATTGACGACGGCAGTGTTGTTTTTGGATGGTGGTAGAGTTTTCACAAATGAGGCAACAAAGCTGTTCGCGGTCAAAGCTGCAGCCACGGGACTGGGGTCGTGTTTCGTTTACAGACGAAAGCCAAGGAATGTACGACGTACAAGTTAGAAAGAGTTTGAGACAGATTATCGGACTTCTGTGGACAAGATAAGAAGTTCGCGGTCCACCGAATGGTGATACTTACTTTCGGACTTCGTGCGCTAAAAACGTATTTAACTCGCGTTCAAAAGCTGTTTTCTCCTCGGCAGCTTTTACCAAACGTCTCATTATGATTTGCTGTCGTTTCGCCACTCGCTGATCTAGGATCACCAGGACAGCTGTGGTCATTAGAATCACCAAAAATACCACAGACGCGTAGAGTATTGGATCGTTGCTGACGAATGAGTTCTCTGTCTCTCGTGAAGGATATATTCGAAGTGTGTGCTGTTTGTTTATCAAGAGAAAGAGAGGGAGAGAGACGAGCGGCGCAAGCCGTCAGCACGTGCTGTGAATTTGAATGGCACCATTGAAGTAACAGTAGCGGCTGGTAGAATCGTTTGATCCTTCATAATGTTTGAAAAGCAAAACACAACCTTACCCGTCCGAATTGGTCATTCAAAGGAACCGTGGTGTAGGATCTTATGCTCATATCCACGTTATGTGCCAAGTACTCGTTCAAGTCGACAAAACTTTCCAAGTCATCATATCGTTCGTCACGAGTATAAACGTCACCAATGAAGGTTGCATCCTTGCCATCGACACGGTACACCATGGTTTGATTATAGGAATTCGCCAATACACAAATATAACCAGTCACATCCTCGGGTAATATGTTGGCAAAGAGAAATCTCCAATAAATGTTGGCCGCCAGAGCTCCCGCAAGCTTGCGACCCCCCTCAAAGGAATCAAAGACGGGGTAGGCCAAAAAAATCAGTGGATCTTCCAAATAGGATTCCATATCTGACCTATACTGTGAGATTTTGAGATTAGCCTCCAGCATGTTTCGTTCGTTCAAGCCGGGAAACAAAGCCTTGTCGAGAATGGCTTCTTTTGTCGCAGACAATTTCTCGATCATTCCATCAAAGGCGGAGCCACTTGCAAAATTGAAGTTTAGGAGGTGTTGCTTTTGAGCATTGACAGGGCTATATAAACAGTAGAAAACGAAAAACAAACAAGATTAGATGCATGCATGGGAAACAAGATACGGTGGTCTCAAGAATAGGTACATAGAACTCACGACGTTTGCCAAAGAGGAAAAAATGGCCCTGCGCCTTCTAGCTCGTCGCCTCGATATCCTTCGCGGACAGCATTGTGAAAAATCTTAGGATGATACCCTGTGCCATCCTCCAGGATGGTTTCGTTGTCCCCTTTCTGTTCAGATCGTAGAAAGCGCCGAGGATCGTGTTGTCGTCGTTGCTGCTGTTTGTCAGTTTCGCCATTGACCTTGCCATGTTGGTCGTCCCCCCACGCAAGAAATACTTCATCTTGCTCATGCCGAAGTCGAGCATCTTCTTCAAATGCCTCGTTGATATGGAACCGATGTTCCAAGGCGTAGGCTTCCCATGCCGACAGTGTATCATCTGTGACCAATGGCATGTAATGAATGGCCAGCGCTCCGGAACTGACACGCGCATGCGATGCATGCACGGCGTAATGTGGTACCGTCACAAACGGAAATGTCTTATTGTTGGAGGAGGAAACAGCGTGAGCCGTGATAATATCGGCCAAGGCACTGACCCCTCCCAATTGTTGTTCCATGACATGGCTCACAGAAGCAATAAGGAGTTGGGAATGGGTGGCGACACTGTCATGAAAGGATTGTGTCTCGTAGTGGGAGGCATACAGATAGATTCCAGAGGATGCTCCGCCGGCAAGCATCACCAAGAGGACCAACGTTAGGACACGTAGAATGTTGATTTCTTTGGTTATTTCTGTTTCTCCTCTCTCTACCGCGTTGCTTTTGTCGACGTTATCATCGTGACCGGTATTGTGGTGGTGGTGGCATGATGGAAGGACTTCATGGACAGGACTGCTGCTGCTGCTGGTGGCGTGTTTGTCTTCCATCGTGGTTGTATCTTTGGAAATTTTCTGTATGTATGGTTACTCTACTTACTACCAATCTATTGTAAATTTACTTCTGCTTTGTCGACGTTCCTTGTTTGACATTATCGTCTTACAGCAGTTGAGTATTTGACAAAACGCCACATCGGAAAGAGTCAAGTCGATCACACCGCCTTTGGTTGTTTGTTAAAACATCATAATGATCTACGTTAACAGGCTCGCTTCGGGTTATTGCTTTTGTTTTACGATCATGCTCTTCTTTATTTTGCTATTCCATAAACGAAGACGCACTAAAGAGACGTAAAGAGGGTTCAAGGGTATTCCACGTCCGTTCTTTCCATGTATGGGTTTCCACTCTTTTTGAAACGAAGCGAATCAACGCAGATACTCAAATAGTCATTACAAGCATCTTCGGAAGCAGGCCCATTGATTGTTATAATGAAAAAAGTGAGCAAATTGAAGTGTAGACACAATAATTCGCATCCATAGTACTAGCAAGCTATTAGCTAGGTCTGGTACGTCGTTGCGACCCCTCGTGGAACAATTTCTTTCCACGGCAACTAAACTAGGTTAACCCTAACCCTGACGTACTATTTTTACGAGAAATTGATGTAGGCGCACAAAGACCCCTTTCTTTTGTTGCTCCCACAGTTAGTGGTACCAGTTAGTACGGTGCGTACATGAACATGAACAACAACGATCTCCTGTTTGTTTGGTTGTCTGACAAGCCGACAATGATGGAGTTGGCTCTCCGGCCGCCGACGCTGGCGATCAGTCAATGAATGAATTTACCCGTACGACCAATATTACTCGATGCAATTTACATTGGACCGCCTGCACAACAACCTAGTTCAGGAAAAGGAATGCATGACTCGAGGTTGGTTGTGAATATATCACAAAATCGGAGACCGGAAAATTCAACCAATCGATACACAAGAATGCGGAAGAAACGCAATGTTCCAACATCCAAAAAGTTTCGCTTCGTAATGGTGGTGCCTACCCTACTACTGCTGCTGCTGTTACAGGAAAATGTTGTGGACGCATTTTTCCTTGTCCAGCCAACCACCAGAAAGACAGAGACCAAGAGACTACAGCAACAGCCGCTTGCCCTTTTCCAGATGGCGGCGGTATCCGTGCCATTGGGCGATGACCAAGACGGCGAGAATGACAAAGGGGACAAAAGGAACGAAAATAACAATCAACAGGTTTCTATCGCATTTACACAAGAACGTGGTGGTGGTGGAGGTGGTAGTAGTATGACCCTCGTCGTCATCCAGAAATGGTATACCAAATATTTACGAGCCATTGACCAGAGACCCCTTTTGACCAAGGGTTTGACCGCAGCCGTAGTCAATGTTCTCGGTGACATTTTGGCACAATATCTGCAAGCTTCCTCGAGTGGAGTCAAGTTGTGTCTCAATTGGGCTCGTCTCCAAACATTTTTTCTTTGTGGTTGGATATACATTGGTCCGTATGTTCATACATGGTACGAACAATTGTGGAAACTGGGAAAGTGGATGGAAACTAGGTGGGGCAGTCCCAAGCAAGTCCAAACCATAGCACAAATCCTGGTGGATCAGACCTTGGGAGTGGCCCTCTTTTTTTCGACGTACTTTTATGTGTACGAAGTCATGGATGCTCTGGTCAATCGTCGACGTAAGTACAGTGTGTCGGTGATGAAATCAATTACTAGTGCTATATTATACCTATCACTGCGTGAATTGAATTGAATTGAATTGAATTGAATTGAATTTGACTCATACTTTACTCCTCCACCCATACTTCTTGATCTGATCTTCTCTTTCGCCCTTCCAGTCCCGGTCATGTCCACAGCCACTGCCAAGATATTTGACAATCTTGGATCCGTGATCTTGACAAACTACAAATTATGGCCTCTGGTCAATTGGATTAGCTTTACCTTTTGTCCCGTCCCGTTGCGAGTCCTTTTGAACAATGTCGTGGGAGTCTTGTGGAATGCGTTTTTGTGTACCAAAATGGCGGCAGGAGTAGCAGGAGGAGTGTGAGTAGACAGGATACGACTCGAAACACTACTCTTGTCGTCGGCATGAATTGGAGAAGAAGGAAACGTCAATTATAGCTATAGCACGGCAAGCGAGTGGGTGAGTTAGTTACAGTGCCAATAGTATGCATGGCGACGACCCCCGCTACCCGCATTTGGTTTTGGAAGGAATTCCCAGGCTTCCCTTCACCACATCCTTGAACTTTTTCCTTTGCGCCGTTTCCACCCAAAGAGGTTACCAAAATTTCTTTCTAAGACTTTTGGGTCTCCCGCAAGAGATTTGATAGCAAGCACTTTAGTAGCTAGACTAGTCCAGCTACAACAGTGCCAGCCATTTATCTTCGCCGGAAGTAGTCCGTGAGTGTGTACTGTAGTCAAAATTCCAAACACTACCGAAACGCATGTGTGCGTCTACATCTATTGTTGTGGAGCTAATGTGCGGGTTTTTCATCGGCAGGCAGTTACGTTAAAAGTTGCAGGCGTGCTACCGTTCGTCGTGAGAAAGCAAACAGACATTTTCTCATTAACGTTGTCATCACAGATCATCACGAATGGCCCTCTGCTACCGCTTCTTTTATAATTTTGATGAAGACCAGAGACGCTCTTGCGGTATATATAGCGGCACTGCTGGTCCAGATCCCATTCTTAAAACGCTTGTTTCAATCGCTAGCTGAAGGATTATACTGAAATACTGCACCGCGTGGCATGTGCTCTACTACTGATGACTCTTCCATTAATGGATGCTGTCGCCTGGACGACAATCAACCCCCACCACTTCCTCCTCCTCCGCCCACTGACGGCACCTTTCGTACAGCCGCCACTATTCTGGTCTGGTACGGTATTTCCAATGCCATTATTCTGTCGACGAAATGGTTGTTTACCAACCATTTTCCATATCCACTGACCGTGACCATGTCCTCTAATTTCACCGCATCCATATGGGCAGCCTTGCTGTCCAGTCATCCCAAATTACGTCCTTCTCAGCCTCTTACTAAAAAAATGGTGGCGGAATATGTACTGCCGATAGGTATTTGCACCGCCCTGGAAATTGGATGTTCCAATTTGGCCTTGAAAATTCTGTCGGTTTCCTTTGGTACGATTCTAAAAGGCGGAGCTCCCGTCTTTACCTTTATTTGGGGTCTCTTTTTTGGATTGGAACAATTTTCATGGGCCATCATGGGGACGTTGGTGACCATTGCCATGGGAATTGCACTGGCGTCGTTGGGAGAAGGACAAGAATTTCAGGCATTGGGATTTGCCTTGCAACTCTTTGCTACCTCGTTGGGAGGATTGCGGTGGGCTATCACTCACAAATTACTGAAAGGACGAAGTGTCGATAATAATGGGGATCCAACAGCAGCAGCCGCACCGCCAGTGAAAATGTCTCCCCTGACTGCCACACTATATACATCTCCCATGACTACCCTCTTTGTCATGCCATTTGCCCTTGGATTGGAAGCCGACAAAATTTGGAATGATTCCAATGTACAACAAGGGACAGAACCAATGTTAATATTGGCCACGCTCGTGTTCATTGCCACGCTGGTCTTTTCTCTCATTATGAGTGAATACTGGTTGGTCAATGCCACATCGTCACTGGCCTTGAGTGTGGCAGGCGTTTTTAAAGAATTGTTGACGATTGGAGGCGGGATTTTCTTTTTTGCCGAACAAATTGATTTTCTCAATGTTGTGGGATTTGTGACTTGTCAGTGTGGAATTTTGAGTTATATATTTATGCGCTACGACAGCCGAGAAGCGACCGCCGCCTCCTACGAGCCAGTTGCGGCACAACGCGATGCCAACCACGTAATTGCGACAACCACCACCGCGGACGCGGAAAACTGTTGTTCCGAAAAAGATGTGGAGTTATCACCTCGTACAATGGATTGATGGATATATCTTGGATTGGTCTATTATTTTGTCTACAAGGGTGATGCCTCTACAGAAAAGAAAGACTCTTAGAGCAAGATTGGTTTTACATGGTTATTTTGTGACGCCAATGAGTTGGCAGTAAATGGCGCACTGTCGATTCCACTTGGCACGCTGTTCCTTTTTGAAATGCTGCTGCAACTCTGTCGCGTCTTGAGTAATCATACGCATTTGAGTATCACGGAGGACTCGTTCACAGGCTGGCCAAAAGCATTTGAGGGGATAATTGGACGAATGCATCTGTGCCTCCACAATGTATCGCTGATGGAGACAGTCCTGACAGGCCAGAGGATGGCGGCAATTTTTCATCAACTTGACAACTTGCTTGATTTCGCAACAAAGGAAACACGGTGCTATTGTTTCTTCGTGTCTAGCAGGTTCAGTGAAGTGACATTGGCAATGGCAATGTAGAGTCTCGGGGATTGGAGCTTCGACGCAGATTTCGTGTGGCTGGTGGAGTGGTGCGCCGAGGGCATCGGCGCCATTACACAAGGAAAAGGAGTTCTCTGTGGAGTCATCGCACAAAGAATATGAGTTTGCCTCGCTGTCGGAGTCACTCATTTCCACACTCATTTCCATGGATTCCACCAATGAGAATGAGGATGTCTCATCACCACAAAGGGAGAAGCCGTTTGTGGTCTCGCTTGCGTCTTCAACGTCGATATGCCCGCCGCAGTAAAGTTGTTGCTGCTCGCAGTGAACGCAGTATCCGTCATACACGAGATAGTCGTATCCATAGTCATAAATGTCTTTGTAATGGATGTCGCCATATGATGGAATATAAATGTTCCAGTGTCGTGCATAGTTTAGATTTTGGTGGCGCCGCTCTTTGGGGGCGCTTTCTGCCTTGGCAATACGCCGATGTTTTTGCCCACACTGCCCGCTGCCTCCGCCGCGGGACTTCTTCTTGCCGACAACGGCGGCTTTGTGTTTGAGGAACCCTCGCGGCATCGAGATCAGAAGTTTCAAGAAATTAGTCTACAGCGCTTTTAGTTTGGTTATTGCATTGGCTAGCAAATAATGGGACCACAGTTTTGTTTGTAATGGTCCGGGGCATGTTTGGCGGTTCAAGGTGGCGATTGCATGTTTGTGCATCCCGTTTGTTCCAGGAATAAATTTGCACGTTTGGAATAATAAGGAGGAGGTGAGCGAGCGGAGATCCTGCTTGCAACCAAGATAGGCAAGCTGCCAGTGGCAGCCACATGCAACTGATAATATTTAAAAAGCTTAATGCAGTCGAACAGGTGCAGCACAATGGAGTTATGTTACATCCAGGCTGGGATTCACAGTTAGTCCTGCAGTGAAACTTAGTTAGCGCATGTCTCACAAAAGCAACACAAAATGAGCAAGTTCCTTTCGTCCGACAACAAATGCAGCCTAGTGCATCCACATTGCTGAGGGCACATTTCTTACCTATTTTTTTTTAATGCAAGGGATGTAGCTGGCAGAATGACAACAGGCTCATTGCAAACTATGCTTGAAAATTGCGTCATGTTCCAACAACAAGTGAAAGAAATTTTGCATCAGTTGGAGCCAAAGTTGCAGAGAAAATAAAATAAATTGCATCTGAGCTGACAATAAATGTTGTGACATGATACACCACAACATGTGGTTCTGATCTGATCTTCTGATGCGATGGCATCTTGAGCAAAAAAAACAATGCGCTGGACTTGTTTGATTGTTGTGCTTCATCTGCTCGGGCAACTGTTTTAGCAGAGTGTGTGAGTGAACAGCTGCAGGTGATTCTTACTTTTCACAAACCACATCAACTAGGCATTTTTCAATGTTTGTAGCTCAAAGCACCTCCAAAATTGCAACAGAACAGGTGCATTCAAAATGTGTTAACACAAAGTTCGAATGTTTCAAGACAATTGGAGATTGAATCGACCAACATGCTTTGGCTGGGGAAGAAGTGATGTTGCTGATGACATCTGCTTACGGTAGCTGTGCTGCTCTCTTTAGCAGATGCTAAACCACAGCTTAACCATTGTCTTCTAGCTGTGCTGATTCTTGAGTAGACATTAAACCACAATTTTACTGTTCGAAAAGTGTGATGAGTGGACTAAAATGATGAGGAAAATTAATGATCGTGGCCCAATCTTCCAAAAGTTCGTGACCCAATTTACTAAGGGCCAGAGTTAGTAGCCGAAGTAGTACTCCTAAAGATTAGCGTTCTCCAGTACGACGTCGTCGACGTGGTACTGTATCGATCAGAAGTGTACGGTACAGTAGCTTACGCTGATCGTTCGAAAAAATACTGTCACGTCTATTTAACATGATCATTGGAACGGTTAAAAATAGACCTTCTTGGATGATCCTATGCAGTATTTGTGCGCATTGTATTCACAGAGGGACGAACGCCGGTACCGGACCAGGTAAAGTGGTACTCCGGAGTCATCACTTATTGGCCTATCTAAGCTCTTGATTCTGAACCGCTATGAACACAATTACCAGTACTACTAGCTAGCTAGTACATGCACATACACCGCTAACACCAGTTGTTACTGTAGGTTTAACACTGGTGAAATCGGGGATGTCGGTTACGTACATTCGATTGTATTGTACCAGTATAGTAATAAGTAAACTTATTTCGCTTGGAGTAATTCGCCCCTCAACAATAGTGCATACATGACAATAATATCTGCTTTCGATTTACAATCAATCGACTCACTACTACAGCTAGCTAGCTAGTATATACTACAGTACTGGTACCACTCATTTCTACCACCAGTGTTGACGTTAAACACATTGCAGAACCAACCATCAAGAGTACCATATATTCACAAACAACACTATCATCATCATCATGCATTCCTTTGTGTACGGTCTCTTGGGCGGCTTGTTGATTGGAATTGCCGCTGCGGCGCTGCTCATTCTGGCAGGTGAAATGTTGGGCGCCTGTGGTGTCGTCACGTCGTTGGCGCTGACACCCCGACAAGCCATTACCAATCCCGACAAGTATTGGAAATTGGTCTTTTTGGCGTCCTTTTGTCTGACGTCCAATTTGGGATTCTCCGAAGTCTACGAGGATTATCAAGAGGGACTCGCCACACTCTCGCAATGGGCCTTTGCACTGGGCGGTTTGCTGGTAGGCTTTGGCACCAAGTTGGGCAATGGTTGTACCAGTGGTCATGGTGTGTGTGGTTTGGCACGCTTTAGCAAACGCTCGTTTGTCAGTGTTGCCGTTTTCATGGGAGTGGGCATGTTGACGGCCTACTTGACGCAAGCCTCGACGAGTCCCTTTCCCGACGAAGCCTTTGCGTGGTTGCGAACTACGAGCGATGACAATACGCCACCGCCAGAACTCAAAGTCTGGCCACTGGCAGCCCGCATTGTGGTCTTGGTCTTGGTCTTGATGACCTTGGCGGCACCGACCTTTCACAATGCTTCCTTGTCGGTGTGGAGTGCCCAAGGCGAACTGGTCGCCCGACGCAAATTAGCGCCCGCCATGATTTCCGGCGTGATTTTTGCCGCCGGACTCTATACAAGTCGCATGTGTTTTCCCGTTTATGTGTTCGGGTATTTGAACTTGGGATTGTTTGCCCGCGGGGGTCCCAATTGGGATGCCACGCTGTGTTTTGTCATGGGAGGTGCGGTTCTTTGTAGTGCCATAGCCTATCAATTCATAGAGGGCCACTCCTTGATATTGCCCCCGGAAAAGACCTTGTCCAAACCCATGGCCTTGACGCAAGTCGAGGGTGCCACCTTTCGGATCCCCACCAGTACGACCATCGACACGAATTTGGTACTGGGCGGCGTGTGTTTTGGATTGGGATGGGGCATTACCGGTCTGTGTCCCGGACCCGCCATTTTCCTAGCGAGTATCGGGGTGGGATGGGTCATGGTGATTTACTGGCCCTGCTTTTTGTTTGGATCCTTTATTGCGGGATGGATTCAACAGCAGGCGTGGTTGCCATGTCAAGCGACCATTTCTTGTGATGGTCCGGTCTGTGAGAATATACCGAGACTCAGCGCAGCAGGTAGTGCAAACGCGAAGAAGGAGAAGGAACCATTAAATGTGGAGGTTGATCTAGATGCGATGGAGAAGCATAGCAAAGAAGAAGCAGACCACCAAGTGTAAAGAGCATATATACACTATATCATGGAAGTAGCGGGTGAACAAATCGCGCCGTTTCGATTTTGACATATCCTGTACTTTTAGTGTTTGCAGCTTGTATATATATAAGTATATAAATAGATAATTATGGATATTTTATTTCGCACCTTTTACGGGCGATCCATTCGTTCGTGTACTATTACCGCACCGCGTTGGCACAAAGTCAATAAATTCAATTACATTTTTTGCTGTCGCTGCAACTTTCTCCTTTTCCTCTTCTTTTCATTTCATATTGTTTTCATACTGATAGCTAGCTAGTCACTACTAGTACTCGTGCTAATAGTACTATTGCCCGTTGATTTTTCAGATGTGAGTTGTGCAAAAATGCAGACGCTTCTTCGCCCTCCCATCGTGGAAACTCTTTCGATCCTTTCTCCCGCTCCACAAATACAAATTCGACTCGTCTACTTCAAAAAATCGTCTACCGATCCACTCGCTCCACAAGACATGTTTTCCAAAAAATCGCCTACTCCAGTCAACAACTCTTTGGCGCCAACAGTTGTTCTCTTCTCGCATCCGTTCTCTTCGTCCAAAACTTCAAGTTCTCCCGTCGAAACTTCAATCATCACTTTCTTGCCGTCAAACTTAATTTCGTCGTCTTCGTTGACCTGGTACCGGAAGCAAAACTGGCGACGAAATAAACCGCGATAAAGATCGCTAACAAACTTCTTGTCTAGCAACACTTTGGCCCACTTGTCATTCTGAACGCCATCATAATCGATCGACTCGGCCACGTGAGAGAGTCGACTACTTGTAACGGGAGGCTCCAACATCATGGGGATCTTGAAGTCGAGACGGGAAAATACAAGCCAGAAACATTCCCAATTTTCCCTGGTAAAATTGATTTGGTCTTGGGTGAGATCGTCAAACATGTTGGTCTCGAACGAGCTGTTTGGTTCGTAGTCCCCCTTCTGCACTAAAAAGTGGAAAAGACTTTCGCCACCTGGATAGCCTCCCCACTCATATAGCCGCCATCGGACCAGCATATCGCAGATATGCTCGAACGTCACATTCATTGGGTAACAGTTGGCGCGATTGCCGTCCATCCACCATACCAGTGCTCCGTGGTTCGGCTTCGTTTTCTCGTCCAAATCGACAAGGATTTGGAGGGCCTGGAGCGACCACTCGAGCTTGGACAACGTCGTCTTTTCCTTGGCGGTTCCTTTCTTGGCGCAATCCTTGAGATACCATTTGTAGCCCTTTTTGAGACTTTCTTTTTGCCCGTACAGAACGCGGTCGTGCTCGTGGCAGAGATAGAAGGACTGAGTCGTGCTACCGCTACCAGTACTGGTCGTCGTAACTCCCGCATCGCCGCCCACGGAACAGGGCTTGCAGGTGGGTCCACAGTCGGCCTTGCAAATAAAACAGAGCTTAGGTGGTGCTACCGTAAATACCTTGCCGTTGTTGTTGCCTTGACTGTAAAGGCATTGCTTGGGCTGGTCCGCGTTTGCCGTCACAGTGGTCGCGGTTGCCTTGACGCGAACACACGTTGTGTGCTTGTGGTGTTGCCAATCCTTCGTTTGGCAAGCCTTGGAACACACCATGTACTGCGGGTTCACATCTTGACACTTGGCGCAACAAAAGAGCTTACCATACTTGGGAGCTTCCTTGCAAACGACACAAACAGGGGCGTCTGGTGCAGTCTTGATCGAGGAAGTGGGACCCGTAACAGCTTGGCGTTGAAAGCCGGTGGAAAACATTGTAAGCAAAAGTGACGAGGACTTTAATAAATAGGGACGAAGCAACTACTACTGTGAAGCTGTCGAGCGTCTATCGACAACAAATCAAGGACGGCTATCTTTCTTTTGGATCGAATCAATGATCAATCCAAAGTTTGTCCAACGATAATTATGATTTGAATTGGTTTTGCACCGAGCGAGATCACAGCCTCGAGAAATCGCGTGCATGATTTCTCCTTCTCATTTTAACGCCTCCGTCTGTCATTCTGCCCGTCAATCTTGGTTTAGTCACGCATCGTCTGAACTACCCTTACTACTACTAGCTACTCTAGTGGTTAAAAGCTAGTGGGCGGTTCTGTTGGTTTACTTCATTAGTCACACATCGAAAGCACGCTGCATATTTTGCTATCTAGCTAGTAGTGGTAGGGTGCTCACTACGACCATCATATAATAAAGATTTACTTAAAATGTTTAAATAGTCTGCCGTTCTGGGGCCACAAATAATAACTATCGCAAGCAAGAAAGCTAGAGACAAAGGATGCCGTTTCTTCATGAGGACAATCTATCTGATTTACCAAACAACTCCTTCGCCATCCACCTCATGGAATTCCTTCTTCAAAATGGAAGCAAAGGTAGGCAAAGCATTTGCCTTTACCACTTCATCATTGGTCATGGTCTTGCCAACTCCCGAAGGCACGCCATTACTGCCGACGGTGAACTGTCCCAAGAGGGGCGTGCTGCCACTGATCTGGGCGCCTCCCAGCAAGTCCGTCAAGTTTTCACTGGGAACCAACATGTGCTTGAGAGGAAGCCATCCCCACTTTTGCTGCTGATCAAATCCAGTATGAATGGGGAATCGAAGATGGGGGAATTGGGGACACACAAAGGGCATGCCCGAGGAAAAATCAAAGGTATCCAAATCGGGGATGATGTCCTCGACCAAACCAGTGTAATTCACATCGCCAGCTGATTCCTGGGAAACCAAGACATTGGCCTTGGAGAGAGTCAAGGCCTCTTCGAGAGCTAACTTGGCCTTGGCTGGGTCAGATTCCGCAACCGAAGGGTCGAGATGGTAGATGACAAAGCCAGCCTTGGAACAGGCAAACTGGAGGACCATCTGAAATCCAATGGGAAATCATACAGGACAGCAAAAGATCCGTCAGTTTTTTTTAAATAAGAAAAACAGAAAGAAATTGATGTACTGCCCAATATATGTCTTGCTATAAACTCACCGACTCGGAAAAGTGCAAGGGCAGCCAACACAAGACAGCATCCCCCGGTTGGAGGCCGGTTTCCAAGAGACCAATGGCCAGGGCTTCCGAGTAATAATCGACGTGATTTAAACTCCATTTGCGATTCTTGTGTTCATAACGGACGACATCCACATGTGGATTTTCCTTGGTCATTTCCGCCAACATGTTTCCAGCGCTCAGCGAGGCAAACGCACGGGTTGCTGTTGGCCTGAGGGCGACAGCCGTAGTTGCTCGGGCGGTTCGTCCCGATGCAGCAGTAGACACCCGTTGAAGGTTCTTCAAAATAGCTGTTCTCATGATGATGGATGGATTGCAAAAAAATAATGTAGGCTATTCGATATCTTGTGAAACTAGTACCGGTATAGTGGTCGGGATGGCTAGTCGGTATCTTGTGGAAGAGTATTGGTGGGACGATAATGAACGCTTTTTTAAAAGACTCTGCTTTAGACTAGTTCGAGATACTTTAATCTAACAGTGAAAGTTAGAGTCGTGTTGTTGTGGATCTACTGTGTACCAACACAAATCCAATTAATAGTAGACGAAGTAAAATCAAAGATCGTTTGCTATCTATTGGCAGTTCGACCTGTTGCTGCTGTTGCTGTTGCTGTTGTTGCTACGCTACAGTACTGTACTGCAGCTACTCACTACTAGTACTAGTACCTACTCTACAGCACTATTACTTAGCACCAAACTTGTTGACGTTTGTGCTGGTGGGTGCGCATGCGCATCGTAGGCTTCCTACGTACAGTACAGTACGCTAGCGAGGCCACGAGGTTGTTGGTACAATTGTTGCAGTAGGGTTAGGGCTTCAGTTGAAACTTTTGTGATCCAGTGCAGCAAGAGGGCAGCACAGTTGACAGAACACCAGGTCCATGTCAGCAGTAGCAGCAGTGGTAGTAGTAGCCAAGAGCTGAAGACTTAGTAGGGGCTACCATCAGCTACTGGATAGAGCTAGTTAAGTAGCTGCAGCGGAGCTGGATGCTGGATGCCACACAACAGACATTGACCACAACCTTGATGTTTCCAAACTCATGTTTTGTGACAGACAGAGACACCGGGCAGCAAGCTGGACCTGGTATAAAAGGTAGAAGAAAGATCAAGCAGATCAACTACTTGAAGTGCACTGTAGTGCTTCCAATCCAATTCACATCTTCTGGCTGGCACATTGCCCCACACGTTAGCATTCCGTTTTGTGCAATTGTTTCTGTCTGCAAGTCTGCAATGGTGTTTGCCCTAGTGTTTCTGTCACACAAGGACAATGGCACAATGGTATCGCATCACACAAGACCAATGGTGACAATATGTGTGATACAAAATTTGAACTCTCATCTCACTGTCGGCAATGTTTCATCCATGCAAGCATGCAGATGCAACAGCTTGCAGACTGATGGCAGCTAGTGTGACCATGCATGACAACAAACAGTGGCAACAAGCAGTTTACAGCAGAAACCACAATCTCTTGCTTGTGCAACTCATCAAGTTTGATTTATCTCTTTGCCATTTTAGCGCACACAATGTGATGCAATGGTGGATCTTTGCCTGCCAGCATGAAGTGTTGGATGTTAAGAGATCTGTTGGTGGTGCAAAAGATCAGTTACACAGAAATTATGGCAGTGTTGTTGTTGCTGCTGTAGCTACTGCTTGTAGGTGGATCTTGAAGTGGAAACTTCAAGGATACCATTGTTGTAGATGCACACATCTTCCAACACACTCCTGCGGAGATAGGGATGGGATCCTATCTTCGGACTGTTCTGCACGCATCGCATAGGTTGAATCAGCTACACTCCTATCGATTAAAATTGCAATGAATCATCACCCATTGCCTGCTGCCACTTGACACCCCTCTCAACTTGTGAGAAGTTCCAAGCTACCTTTCCACCGCCACTT
>Ga0163148_10001925_pt1 | contig 25988 bp, 14 predicted proteins | sample OliLakLV19MP7P2_FD_148606 | JGI IMG/M metagenome (GOLD analysis project Ga0163148, IMG submission 148606) | Freshwater microbial mat bacterial communities from Lake Vanda, McMurdo Dry Valleys, Antarctica- Oligotrophic Lake LV.19.MP7.P2 | ecosystem: Environmental > Aquatic > Freshwater > Lake >... | reverse complement strand
GGTTCAACCTTGCGAATGTAGTTGTACATCCTGTGAGCATCGTCCGATGGGTCTTCCCACAATTTCCCGTGAAGAGCCTCCATGCGTGCGGGGGAAAGCTTCGATTCGTAGACGTGGAGATCCAGGTTCAAGAGTTTCTGGAGGTGCTCTCCAAAGTCGTGTGTTTCTTGCGGGAGGTAGCCGGTATCGATCCAAATCACGGGTACAGCTTGGCGAGTCTTTGGGGTGGCTTTTGTGACCAAGTGCAACATGAGGGCAGACTGGATTCCAAAACTGGTCGTGAGCCCAACATTGTGGTCTTTTAAATTCAGCACAAATTCTAAACGCCCCTCCGCGGTTGGCATGTTCTTTAGCATCCCGTTGAGCTTGTTGGCGAGCTCTTGGAGGCTGGCGGCATCGGTCCTGGAGGCTTCAGTGATTCTTTCGTCACTGGATGGATTCAGCTTCATTTTCATTTTCTCAGACAAGAGATACTGTAAATTAAAACCAAATTAACTACTACTGCAGGAATAATGAGCAGGGAGAACTGCTGTCAAATGAAAACAATGTTTATGTGGGATCAACAACTATTTTTTGTTTTCTTAATCTTCTTTTGGCTGCAGTGCAAATGGTTCATTAACTCGAGGCTCAAATTGTCGTGTTTGCGTTCTTGGTTTTCTCTTCGTCAGGAGGCCCGCCATTTGGACCGCCATTTACCCCAACATTTTGGCTGCTCATTATCAAAAATTAGTGGTTCGGCAGTGTGAGAGAAATGGATTTTCTGCCGTCTGGGCCGAAAAAATGATCAACTCCAACTGTGCTCGCTCGTCGGAGTCGCTCCTTTATGTACCGTAATTTAAAATACCGCTTATCATCACTTTGGGTCACGTGCGTGACCTCACCTCCGGAACCCTATCCCTTGTATGGTAAGACCCTGCACCAAGCAATGTAAAGTTGGTTCTACGTACCAGGTACTGGTACCATAATAAATACTAGCTAGTAGCTAGCACTGGAGCACAACTGCTGCAAGCACCTACTTCAAGCACCAATCGATCCATGTGCAGAACTAAATGAATCATCCTGGTTAGAAGCACCCTTGACTCGTTTTGAGAGTGGTGGTACTTCTGGTGCATGTTGAGGGAACTGAAAAGGCTTGGTGGGAAAAGTTCTGTTTGCAACTGCTAGTAGTTACCATGACAATACCTATCTTCCTCTGATTTTTAGACCACGATGTTCGCGATTTAAAAGCACAGATAACCAGGGCGTTCTGGAGCGATTTACGACTGCCTTGTGTTCGCGAACAAGTCGTGTTTCTGGAAATCGTACTAAATCATGAAACTTCCCGGACTCAGATTGCCCTCATAAAACATGTCCTCACTCGAAAAGAAAAGCTATTACTTCAGCATCAGCGTACACAAACATAAGTTCAGCAATGCTCACTCGTTGCGTTTGCCTCTTCGTTGTCGGAGCAGTCGCATTCAATGACTTTGCCGAGGCGACATTCCACTTGAGACGAGAACTGGATGTGGAATCAGAACCGAATTATTTGGATCTCTCTCAGCCCTTCCAAAGAAGTCCTTCTTATAACCAGAGCCCGTGTGCCAGGAAGGTAATTGAACTTGCAGCGAAAGAGCCGGAAATCAAAGGGTTGATGGTTTTGGAGCATGGACAGGTGGTCACAGAATACTATGCCGCGGGCCAAAATTCTAGGACCAAGTCTCCCGTCTGGTCCTGCACCAAAACGTTTACTGCCTTGCTGCTTGGTATCTTGGTGCGGGATGGTTATCTTTTTTAGATGAAACCCTGGGTGATATTTTCAACTACGATCCCTACAATGCCATTTGGGGCAGCTCATCGGATGCCGACTACAGAAAATCTCTGACGATCGAGTCGATTCTTACCATGACGGCAGGCTTGTCGTTGCCTTATGACTGGTCTGCAGACTTTACCTTTGGAGCATTCAACTTTGGGGGGTTTGGAGGTTTGAACCTGGTTGACAGTCTGAACTACCACAAATTGGACCCCTCCCGGACGAACAAGGAATCAGAGTATCTCTATGGTGGAAATCTCTTGAGCTATGTCATTGCTGAGCGCACCAGGATGACACCGCTAGAGTTTGCGAAGATGAAGTTGTTCCCGCTCCTGGGCATTGATCCGTCCACGGACATTGACTGGCAATTTAATCTGGATGGAATGTCTTTTGCATGGCACGGTATCTTCATCAATGTACCGTCGCTGGCCAAGGTTGGGATGCTTTACCTCCAACATGGCCACGCCAGTGAAGATGACATCATTGTCAACGACAGCTTTGTCTTGGATTCTACAAAAGGCACAGGCCTGAAAAATGAATACGGCTATTACGGCTACGGGGTCTGGCTTGGACGGGATCACGAAGTTGATCCTGCGTTCCCGGAACGAGCCAATTTTTATTGTGCAGGAGGATTAGGGGATAACGTCATTTGCATCGACGAGAATCTTGACAGGGTCTTTGCCATGACCTCGAGCAACTATATCCCTGCTCTTGGAGGAGGTGAGATTGACGAGTCAATGGAAGCCCTGGCCGAGATTGTGCGTGACCCCACCTGTTCCTTTTTAGACTAAACACAAAACAAAGATGGCTTTATGTCCAAGAGAACAGCAATATGGAAAGATACTCGGGGCGAAGATTGTACGTGACCGCACCTGGTCCTTTTAGACTAACACGAAACAAAGATGAAATTATTGTGCAAGAGAAAACCGACATGGAAAGATACCCGGGAACAGATCAGACAGAGTGCTTCATATGGAAAGTTATGTGCTGTTATCGCAATCTCTATTTAGCTGGCTACATAGTAATCAGGCTTCTAAACTCATTATGAAAGTAGTACCATTCTTACTAGCTGATTCAATGCCTGGCATGGTCTGTCGTCGGAGGACATAATGGTTGCTGCGGTTGTTTACTTCTCCTAGCACTCTCATCCGTGAGAGTGCAGGAACCCGAAGCGGCCTTCTTGGTCGTCGACGTCGTCATTGTCATCAAATCGCGAGACGACGACGAAAGACGAACACGACCCGCAGTAGCATTCCGAGACGACGACGCCGAAATGGATCGCCTCCTTCGATTGGCCACGGACTGACTATGACTTCGACGCATCGAGGCTTTCATGCAGCTGGAGTCGAGTCCACTCGCTTTTTTATGATTGACTTCTCGGCTGGACAAGACACTTTCACTTCGGACCAAGCCAGGTCGATTTGCCTTGGAAGAAGAAGGTGCTGCGGAAGATGAAGGTTTTGTGTCTGCAGCTGCCGTCGTTGCCGTGCCCTCGGAGGAAAGTAGATTGCGACGAGAACTTCGTCCCCTCTTGCTCTCCGCACTGAGATTCGGCCGTGCCGGAGTCTTATCTTTTTCCGCTGCTGCTGGCACGGGGGTATCCACTTCAAAAGGACTTCGAGGAGGAGGAGTAGGTGCCGGAGTAGTGTGATGATTGAATTCCGACATGCTATTGTTGAGACTGCGATAGGAACTTCCCCGCATACGACTTCCACTCAATCGAGACACGAGACTCGGCGTTCGTTTCTTCTTCTTTTCCTTATCGGCGTGGCTGTCCGTCATCAAATTGTGAGCCGAGGCGGCTCGTAGGACGGCGGTTCGAGACGGCCGAGTGGTGGTCTTTTTCTTATTGCTACTGCTGCTGCTGCTCTTGGTGGTGGTGGTGGCAGTGGTGGTTGGTTCTTCTTCGACTTCTTCTTCTTGAATGGTTTTGGTGGTTTGCATCAAGGAACGACTGCTGCTATCCCCATGCAGAGTCACAGATCGTTGAAGGCCTCGTGATTTTCGTTTCCCAGAAGACGAGCTGCCCCTCAGGTGAGACATGCTCTTGTTGAGAGCGTCCCCGCCCACGGAACGACTGCTCCCATCGATGGTAGACGATCGTTGGACTCCTCCTCGTCTGGACGACTTTCGTTTTGCACTCTGAGACATGCTACTCTTGTTGAGAGCGTCATTGCTGCTGCAGACGGAACGACTGCCACCGGTCGTTCGGGAGGACTTTCGTTTGGAGCTGATGAACGACAGGCTCTTGTTGAGATTACTACTACTGCTGCTGCTGCTCTTGTTGAGACTGCTGCTACTGCCTCTGGTGGTACTCTTTTTCTGAAGGGGTCGCGGAGCGCCCTCGTGCCTTGTGGTTGTGGTGGCACCTGCCAACAAGTGATTGTCGCTTTGGGCTCGTTGCAGCAAAGATCGTCGGGAGGACGAGGATGACATTTTGGACGAGGGGGGTGACTTTTTGGAGAACGACGACGAGGAGGACGAGAGTTTTCGACTCTTACTGCTGTCTCGTCGCTTGCCACTACGACGTGGTTCCGTCTCCTTTGTTGCTATTGTCGGCGTTGTGCCATCTGTGCTCTTGTGGCGGCGAGGTCGACTCCGTCGTTGTTCGTCCTTGTTGGGTGATGTGGTGGTGATGCCGCCGTCACTGCTCTTGTGACGTCGAGGCCGATTGGACGCGCTTCGGGTCAATCGTCGTCCCGTACTACTGCTGCGTCGTGGAGTTCGTTGTTGTGTTGGCTTGGGACTAATATTTTCTGCTCCCCCAATATCATGGACCGTATTACTGCTCAAAGTAGGACTGCTTCGAGTTTTCGATTCCACCCGAATCACACTGCTATCCCGTTTGGGAGGTTTGATCTTTGGTATCTTGGCCAAATCCTTGTTGTGACTGTTGCTGTCCTTCATGGCACCAGTGACGGAACCCCTCCTCATCATGGGTTTGGACGTTGGACTTGCTGTCGCCGTAGCATTCATGGACGAATTGGCCGCAGCCACTTGTTGTTTCAAGGCAAGAAAAGTGTCGTCGGGATTGGATGGATGTGTGGTGGTGAGCTTTAAATTTCCACGTTGGTTGGTGGGGGTAGCATCCTCGTCGTCCCATGCATCGGCAGATGGAACGGCAGGAAAGGCAACCTGTTCGTCATTTCCCGACTCTTTGATTTCGTCTTCCCCAAAATCTTCCCACAAGGACGATGTATCAATTTTGCTAAAGCTCAACATCATGGATTTGTGAAGGGCGTCCGTGACGCGTCGTTCTTGCCAACTCACTACCGATGGATCATCCTGGGGTCGTCCCAAATCCAAACAACTCAAGGACTTGTGCAAATGTGCGTTGGAGTGGAGATTTGATTTTTTACGTTTGTCGCTCGTGTCCAGCTGCTCGCTGTTGAGGCTGCTGAGCATGGAAACAATGCTGGCGGCCTCGGAAATAGGGGAGGATAGATCGTCAAACATGGTGTCTGGATATTATGTTGTAATGGTGCCGTTTCTGCTGCTGTTTCTGGTGGTGCCGTTGATAGTGGTGATGATAATAATAATAATAATAATAGTAATAATATTGATGATGATGATTGTAAAAGTTAATACGTACTGTAGTGTAAAAAGGGGGGATCCAGTAATATACCAGTTTTCTTCTGGTTGGCTTTCGGAAGGGATAGTGGCCACGCGGACATAGAGTATTTAGGGATCATTTTGTTAGCGTCACTGGAGCATCTCATTCGAAATGTATAATATTCTACTCTTTCTCGCAAGTGACATTTGTGACTTGTTAAATCACAGGTCTTCGGTATTAGAGGAAGCGCAACTCACTAATTCATTGAGATATACTAATGGCCTTGATGCCAAATGAATGCTTGACTGACCACGATCACAGCCTACGCCATAAGTCCCAACAACCACGAACACTTCGCAATACCGTACTTTTACAGAAAACCAAATGACCATATCATTCGTAATTATGGATGAGATGACCCTCTTCATGCACGCACATTGCTTCTTCCCAAATGATCGATACCGTGCCGACCATTATTTTTAATAATTTCGTCCCAGAAAGGTCACACAATACACCGTACATCAAGTCCCCTATGTTATGGAGCATCACCCCATTTACTATCGACACTTCTGCTGTAGCGCCTTGGTTGGCTGGTGATGTACATTAAATAATTTTATCTACAGGTTAGGTTGGGCTTGCCCCCCACAATTACGAAGCTTCTTTTAAAACCTTGAAAGGCCATCGTCTTCTTCTTCGTCTTCGTCCTCCGACGCTATGGGACTTCCCAACATGGCAGACGGCGGCGTTTGATCCCAATCGAAATTTCGCGGAGAAGAGGCGTTGCTGTTTGGGGTAATACTTGCCGTACTGACAGAAAACGTTTCGTCCTGTGTCAGATTCGAGTCTACGCGTTGCGGTTGAACAGCGTCCAAGAAAATGGGAGAAGAACTTTGAGCCGTCTTGAAGCTACGGATACTATTCCCTTCCTCCTTGTCAGAAAAGGACACCGTCTCTTGCACGTGTTGCAATTGTTTACGACTGCTTCGACTGCTGTTGCTCCAAAAGCTCCGAGGTGACCGCAACAAGCTGCTGCTACCGGTAGTCGTAGTCGGTGTGGTGTTCCAGTGCGACGAGAGGTGCTCCGCGTCATGATCGTTATGACGCAGCAACTCACAAGCCTCGTCGACATTCTTTCGGTACTGCTTCGAACATTGGATGCAGAAGTTTGTCAACAAAACAAGCAGGGCACCAAAAAATATCAGCAGATTATCAATGACGGTCATTTGAGCCTGAAAGCACTGCGCTGTCGACGGCTCCGCAAGTCCAATGTAGGTCAAGATCTTGTACACAGCATCCAGGATGGAGCAGTAGAGATGGATCGCGTAGATAGAGACTGATCCGAGTTGCCAACAACCTATAACGACTGAAACGACGTATATTTCAATGTCTTTGTAGGCATACAGGCGGAGATAGGAAGGAAGTTCGTATGCTGAATGAGTATGGTTGAGTCGGATGGCAGACCAGCCTTCTTTCAGGAGCCGTCGGATGAAATGGTAACATTTCACAAAGAACACCATTCCAACCGAGACAAATCCGACCGTGAAAAGGAACCCCAGGGCTATGAAATCCCACGTTGAGTCCAACGCAAATTTAGAATTCAGCAGCACGGAGCTCAAAACCGAAAAAACTCCGTAGCCATTCGCCACATCAGCAAAATTGGTTTCGGATTCCAGAGCAAGACCCCACAAATCAGACACTTCTATGGCTACCGATGGGGCGAAGATACAACCAACAATAAGGAGCGCCAGAACAGTGACGCAGCCGAAAGCAACGCCGAGCTGTCCTGTCAGAAGGTGCCAATGAAAGCACGATGTTGGACGTTTTTTTGCACCTTCCTCTTGGGAGAGAACCGATTCCTGGTCTATACCCTTCTGGTTGTGTTGCTTGTGTTGGACGCTCCATGTTTTGAAGTCTGCTGCATTTGTATCATCAGTGTCACAGGCCCGACTTGGATCTTGAGGAGTGTGGGGGACTTCCCTCATAACCGCAGCACTATCGTCGGAAGCGACCCACACGATGCTGTCCGTGTTGCTAGGTTGCTCTTCATCTCGGGAAGCGTCACCTACCCCTTCGGGACTTCTTTGCGAAACATCGATGGATTCTCCTAAACTCTGCAAAATTTGGTCCTCTTGTGATACTTTGGGATGTATGACGCTATTGTCTCCATTTTCAGCAGCATCGCCACCGCCAGCTTGCGTTGGATCTGCACCGAAACTGGAGAACCTCTGGCATAGCCCAGAAAAGCCTCGACGGCGCTCATTGCCTTCGTCGGCCAGGTTCTCGTTGTCAGAGGACCCGCTCTGGTACACTTCCATAATGTCGCCTCTTTTGTAAGCTTCTCTTGCACCAGCCACTACCTGGTCGTGGTACTCCAAGAAGAACCGCGAGCTTACTCTTGATATTCTCTGTGCAATCACAATGCAGTAGAGAGCGGCGCCGGGGATCACAATCACTTTCATAGCGTACAGTACTCCATCCGAAGACAAACCCTCATCTGGACCACCGATGTAGATCAAAAGCACCGCCAAGACAAGAATCATTGTAAAGATATCGATAACACTCAATTTTGTCAGGGTGTCAATCCACAGAAGCAGTTTTCCTCGGTATTTGACTGATAAAATCTTCGGCGGGACCAGCCAAAGAAAGAGCGACGCAACCAGCTTGATGTATGGCCAAACGCCAGTAAATATCCAAAGCATAATGCTCATTTCCATTCCGCCGTTTTTGTATGTAGTGCTCGTGCTTCGGAGGAATGAGAATTCCAAAAATTTGCGGATTGCGAATTCCTCCCCTGCCAGCTGAACATCAACATCGACAGTAGAGATAACGCCGAGGTGACCTCCCATGTATAGAGCTATATTTAACAGGATCACAACCGGAACCATCAATCGGATCTTTTTCGGGATATGGGGGCTTTGAAACAAAGACGTAGAATGCAAATCAATGACTTCCTCCTGCTCTCGCTCCTTCTCTTTTTGCCGTCGCAGCAAAAGCATTCCTTCGGGTGAAAGTGACTCCTTCCACTTCTTGTTACTTCGTCGGATCCATAGCTTGCCGACAATGAACAAAAACAACAAGATAGCAGCAAAGATACTGCTGGCGATGTTGAAGTAAGACGATTTGCTGTCTCGAACAGTGAAGTCTGTAAATCCAAATGCAGCCGGCGAATTTTGCAGTTGCTCGGCCGCAGTGATAGATGCAGAAGGGTCGTAATTCTCAGAGTGAGGGCATTTGGCTGAGCTCTCGTTAACAAGATGATCAAAAAAGTCTTGGATGGCATCCCCGCTCAAGACTTGATTGAATGTCTTCTTAACAGTGTCCGTTGCATCTTCTGCGTCTTTCGGACCGTATAGATCGGTGACCAATTCTCCAAACTGAGGAGAGGTGCATGAAATACATGTAACGTTCAGATCCATGCGTTCCATCCCAAAAGACTGGCTCGTCAGAGACATACTACGTAGTTCGTCCGTGGAGGAGATGACGGTGGCAAGCCAGCAGTGAAAATTTGATAAGTCTTTCAAAGGAAAGGCCAGCAAAGCGTCTTCGGCGATTCTGAGGAGAACTGAAAAAACGACTGTCGCTGTGTGAAGATCTGCATGGACTTCGATTTCGTTTCTAACTTGAATATCGTCTGCGCAAACAAATACAAATAATTAGAAAAGTGAGGCAAATCTTTCGGAATGCATACTTGGCAAGAACAAGCGACGCTCAAAAACTTACGTTTGTCAATCATGGAAAACAGTATTCGTGCAGCAACCCTTACTGGGTTTGGCCCGACTCCGAATGAAAGCGTGTTATTAAGCGTTGCGGAGTCTACAGGATCCAGCATATTTAGCGGGGCACCAAGACTGTCTATATTAAGGACAGAAATATCCCCAAGGCGAAAAGCAATGACTGCGTCAAGGCCTGCAACTTCAACGTTAGCATGCGTGTCGATCAATTGGCCATCAATATACAGTCCTCCGCCTACGTTTGATATTGCTTTTGTCCACGACGAGAGAAGGCTGTTGATGGAAGGGGAACTACCATTCTCAGTGGAAAGTTCTTCGTCGAGAACCGAGTGTAAGGTTTGAAACAAGTCGCCGTAAGGCAGCTTGCCACTCGCGCCAAGACTTTTGGCCTTACCCTCAGGTAGAAGGAGGTCTCGAAAGTCCACGATACCGCCCCCGGCGTCAACCGAGCAGAGGCTTGCATCCTGCTGGCGAACATACTGGTCCAGTTTCGTGTTTAGGGTTCTCCGAATAGCAGTGTTAAAAAGCCCCGGAAGAGCGCGAGCAAGATCATCTCCGAACGAGTCGAAAAGGGCCTGGACAACCGACATTGCTGTTGCTTCGAGCTCCGAGGAAACAAAGCCCCCAATGACTGGCTTGGCTGCAGTGCCCACTGTGACATTTAACTTTGGAATGTATGCTTTGTGGGCTCCCGGCAGCAGGCATTGAAGAATCGTGTTCGTTTTCAGGACACGTTGTAGCTCCATCTCGCCAAGCTTGTCGATGTCCATTGCTAATAGCAACGGCAACTCGACTGCGACGCCACTGAATGAAAAGGCAATTGTCATGTTGTTACTTGAGGGCCCATTCTGGATTCCAAGGTCCAGGACGACGTCAAGCTCCTCCAATTCGATGTTATTTTGTAGGACCTGCGGTCCAGCAACGACAAGCGGGTCCAATTCAATAATAGTATCTATTCCATACAACCGAGCCTGCAGAAGCGAAAACGATATACCACCAAAGCCAAACTCAATGTCATCGAAGGGAAACGTCAAGCTTCCGTCGTCCTCGAGGAGGTGATCTCTGACAAAACTGTTCGCCTCTAAGAATCGTGATGTCTTCTTCTCTCCCAGCGGCGAACTCCTCGTCTTGAAAATATTACTGAGCCTTCGTTTGGCATCGATCGACTCGTTGGTCATGGATTCCTGAAGACTTTGCCGGGCTTGATCGAACACAGTGTCCGCCCAAGGACCCAAAGTCGTCGAAAGATTACTCCAATCCAATAATGTCGCATCTACGCCGTCGAGGTCTGTCAAGCTTTGGTTCCAGTACTCATTCTCATTAGCCAGGTCAGGTTCCCTCAGTGACAGCGGCGTCAATAAGTAATTTTTCGCCACCAACAAGAGACTTGTGTAGAGAGTGACGAATCCAAGAGCGGAAACAGTTTCCGCGGCCTGTTGCGACAGCTGTGGTGGTGTCGCCATGGCCGCTGCCAAGCCGTACTTGTCGCTAGCCACAGCTTGAGGATCATAGTCTGGATGGTGAGGACATAGTCTTGGGGCATCCTTGATCATGGAAGGAAAGTCCATGTTGTCCCAGGCACTCTGGACCACTTCTGCCAAGAGTCCTTCTAAGTACGGCTGAAAGACTGAGGAAAACTGTGCTTCCTTCAAGACATTCATGATTTCGGGAAGCGCCGCTCCCCCAGGAGAGGAACAGCTCACGCAAGTCACGTTGAACGAAAAGGCTGATATGGTGGTAATAACTCGTTCCATGTCCAGACCCGGTGTGTCGGCATCGTTCGACAATGTCGCCAACCAGCAGAACTGATTCTCCAAATCTCGGAGTGGAAAGTGCACCAATGCTGTTTCGTTCATGGCCACGACCGCATCGAACGAAAGCATAGATGTTGGAATGGACAAAGAGAACTCTACTTCATTGGCCATGTCTCGAACCTCTCCATCCTTTCCTATGCCCAACATACTCATTCGCGTCGACAAAGAAAGAGGCCGAGTCGGTGTCTGGTCGCCTGTTTGAATAACGTTTGCCAATACCATGCTATCCACAGGTTGGACCACCTCCAGCGGTGAAACAATTGTATCTAGATTCTGCACTTTTCCATCAAAGGCTTTCAATTCAAATCGTCCCCATCCCAACAACTCCACCCAACTGCTACTGCTGCCACCCGTCTCTTGTGGTTGTGCCTCCTCTATAAAATCAATCCAGGGTGCCAGCGCCGTCAGACTTCCTTGTTGTCCGGATTGGTCGGTGGTCATGGGACGAACAAATCGTATATTGGCATTGTCATCGGAAAAGATCTCGCGTTGAATGGTCGGCATGACAAAGCCCGAAAACAAATTGCCGTAGCGTTCTAGACCGGCACCACCCATTAACGTAGCGGTTTGGGGTTCCAATAACAAATCACGGACATCAATCATGCCACCACTGTTGGAGGATGCTGCTGGTAAAGGCGCCAATTCCCACAATTGACAAGTTTCCGTCCCATACGATTGATATTGTTCTTTCAAACTGAGATTGATAACGTTGCGAATGGCCACTTGAAAAAAAGCCTTGGACGACTTTAACAAACTTGCCTTGTACATGAGAAACAAACCTTGCATGGCACTGGACATGACTTGACTCAAGCCTTCCGATACAAATCCCGAAAGGACGGGCGCTTGTAAATCGACGGCTTGGACCGACAGTGCCGACAATTCAATGTGATGAATGCTCGACAAGAAACACGACAAGATTTGATCCTTGTCCAAAAAGTGTCCGACTTGCAGGGCTTCGACGTCATCTTGATTCAAGGCCAACAAGACGGCCAATTCGGCATCCACTTGGGAGAGTGCCATTTGCACCTTGACATTTTCGGTAATGCCCATGTCGGCATTAATGGCGGTAATGTAGGAATCGGGTAGGGTGGAGGGTTTGACTTCGAGGACCAAATCCAATTCCAAGGATATGGACTGCCACGAACACTTGCTTTCCAATGTATAATTGCCAATGAGGTGAAGGGGTTCCAAATAGGTCAAGGTATCCAATCCGACAATCCGGACTTGATTTAATAGTATCCGCGTTTGCATCCACTGATCGTGTCCTTCGTGCAGAACTTGTTGATCGGTTTCCAAAATCAAGACCCCCTGTTCCAAGACGTGGTCTCGCAACAAGACATTGGCATTCATATCCGTGGTCACATTGTCCGCGAGTAACACGGGTTGGGTCAAGTACTGGACGGTTTCGTTCCAGGCTTGATCCATCCAAAAGCCAAAGGGATAACTATCGGGTTGTTGCCAATTGATGAGTCGAACGGGTTCGGTTTCGCCATTGGCCATTTGGTCAAAGAGAGCTTGTCCTTGTTGCAATTGGGTTTCCGACAAGAGGGGATTCATATCGACTCCTGTTTCCGGATATTGTTGCAATTGTTGTTGGATTTGTTGCAATAAGACATCCATGGTTTCGGTACTTGCTTGTTGGAGTTCTTGACACAAGCGTTCTTCTGCCATGCTCTCAAACGATCCACGAAACATGCCTTGTACTGTGTCCAAAGTAAATCCCCAAAAACCACCATTGCTAAATTCCATATCATCAATGTTGACGACCGGATCACAGGATTCGATGTAAGAATCGTGCGGTGCCACTTGATTGTAATCGGAAGAACTAAAGACCAAGGTCGTCGAGGCCGCATTGTTGCTGGAATACAGCGTGACATCACCCTCGCCCGTGACAATTCCCAAGTAGCCGGCAAAATTGTACTTGGCCCGACACACCATATCCAACCCCACAATTTGAAAGGTCAATTTCACTTGTTGATCGTTGGGTTTTTGCGCCAATAAAAGGATACTTTGAACGCGCAAATTGGTACACGACAATTGATTGACGTTCAAATTGACGCCGGCATCGGAAAAGGAAGCATCCGGTAGGTTAATGACGGCATTCCACAAGATGCTGTTCAAAGCATTCCAACCGGCGGATCGTTCACTGGCCGGCTGGAGATTGAAGAGGGTCATGAATTGGGGTTCTTCTTCTTCTTGGACTTGGCGATGACGTTGATGTTGCAGTGTGTGTTGTTGTTGTCCTTCTTGTTCTTGTTGTGCGTTGGTGGCAGTTCTTCTTCTTCTTCCACTAACGGTGGCAGTACGTGCTGCTGCTGCTGCTGCTGCTGCTGCTGCTGTTCTGTTATGAGCATGGTCCGCAGCAGGAACCAGTAAGGACGATGATGCTTCTATTGAAGATGATATGATTGTGACATGGAGCAATAGTAACAGTGATATCAGTAAGAATGGCATCCAAGATGATGATGATTTTGCTGATGACTGTCGTTGTACAGAGTGTTGTATTCTGTGTTGAGCGATCATGATGCTATTGGGGAATGAATGAATCAATCAATGGTGATATGTCAAAGTTTTTGGATTCCTGTGCAGATAGCTGTCTATCTGTCTAGCTAGATAGTAGTATAGTAGTTGTTGTTATGGCATCCAGAAGCTGATGGTAGTAGCAGAACAAAATGAGACGCAGAGAGGTGCTTCTTTCTGTTAGCTACAACTAGCTAGCTATAACTATAGTAGAAAGTAGATAGCTAGCAAGCTGCCGGTAATAAGGATTCGGCACGGGAAAACTTGTTTCGCAGGAATGCTCATAATAACACACAATCGAAATAGAGTCTCAGTCAACAATAAGGCAGTACGTACTGTACGTACGAAAGTACGACCGCCCGTGCTGGTTATTTCGCTTGTTATTTTGTTTGGCAACCTGAACAAGAAAGAAGGCGAAGGCTGGCGGCATTTTTCACTAACAAAATTTCCCCAAATTTATGAGTGACGTGACAAGAGATCGACTGGCGGACCCGGAAAATAAGAGAGGCCTCAGTGGTAAGATATAAACTTAGTAGACTAGTAATAGCTCTAATAGCAATGTAGCTAGCACTGAGAAGTTCACCCATGGTAGCACGTGCTTCTTTGGGTATGCACCTACATCTACTTGTCATCTCTGATTCATAGACTCATCAGAGGTGCGGCTGGTAGACTGCTGGGAATTACCACAATTTATAAAATGAACTTCAGTTTCTCCACCAAAGTTTGGCATCCCAAGCAGAGCCAACGTTTTGGGTGTTTCTTTCAAGGTCAATGTCTCCTCTAGCTAGCTACTTTTAGCACTAGCTAGTATTCAAAGCTTCTGTCGTGTGCGGTTGGTTGCAGTCTATCAAGCTATTACGAGGTTAGCTGCTGCACTGGCATGGCAGAAGCAAAATGCAAGGCACCCTTCCAATGCTGCACCCAACTGACACGACCACAATTTTTCTTAACATCAAAGGCTCTCTTTCATTTCCGAAGACCCGGGTATGTAGTTCCGAGTGTGCACTGTTCGATTTCAAATTTACAAGCAGAGATGACAAGGAATGTAAACGTACTCTACCGTTTATTAAAAAGATTTGGTCTACGCTCGTTGCTGGTCATCATTCGTGCCGGTTCGGACAACACAACACGTGCAATGGTTAAAGTGTGCGACAGAGGTTCAAAAAACTGACTTCATTGAGATCTAGTGCGCGTCTCACCAAAACCACATTCATTATTAATTATTTTTCTCGTCTTGCCCAGGACAGGATCGATCCGGCACCATGCATGGAGGATGATGGATTTGAAGATGGAGGCGCGCCTGACCTCAAGCATGGGCACGCAGCTATTTGCTCTCGTAGTTATTAATAGAAGTACGTTGCTGCACTCCGCTTTTTGCTGTCCGTAAAAATTAAAGAGCACCAAGGAGCGAGCCACACAAATGTTTAGAAAACCGAAAAAGTCATTGCCAATGATGCTGAGGCAACAAAACCATCCTACCGTTTGGGCGTTTGCCTATGTCTTTCGGATATTGCTACAGGCCACCGTACTGCTTCCCCAATGCGTCCACTGCCTATCAACTCCCGCCTCCAACAACAATCATCGTCATGTTTGTCTCTTGAACGATTACGAAGCGGTTCGTGGTCCTTATTTTTATGCCTTGTTTGATCAATTGTGGGAACAAACGGGGTTTGCCAACAAGCGAGTAGCTTTTCTAGCGGCTACAGGAGTAGAGGCTGGTAGCAACCAAGGAAAACATGAGGAGCAATTGGCCAACAAGATGCAACAAATACAACAAGAATTGGATTTGGATACTTGTGAACTATTTACTCTCTCGACGGACAACATTGACCCAGAACACTTGCGAGAGAAACTTGTCAAATTGGAACCATCCATTGTATGGATTGCGGCACCGCCAAAAAATAATTATAAAGGCAGCGATGGCGATGATGATGATTACCAACCCCACAACGATGGCAATGGCAATTCTTATTGGCTGCGCCATGTGCTACGAATCCACAATGCCGATGGCATAATCCATGATTTGTGCGGGCCGCCAGCCACGGACGATCCTGCTCGGAATAGAGCCTGTCTTTTTGTGGGAGAAGGATCGGGGGCACTTTGTGCTGGATCCAACATGGCCGTTGCAGCCTTGCGGGGAGATGATCCCAAAAAGTGCCCCGAATTGCAATTTCGAGGATTGTCCGTCTTGGGACCCACGCGGTCCGTGTCCTTTGAAAAATTACTGGATCGATCGAAGACTGCCGAAGATGATCCCTTCGATTTGATCAGGTTGCAAGACAAACTGAGCAAGCAGCCCTTGTACAATCCCGAAAAGGCAACGACGATATTTCTAAATCCCAAGCAAGTCTACGTTTTTTCTCAAGTGACGGCACGAGAAAGCAACGAGTCCTCTGATGATGATGACGAGGAAACCACAAACTCCCTTAGCACAACGAGTCTAATCTTTAATCCATATCAACGAGGAGCCATTGAACAATACGAAAGCGAAGCCTTGAAGCCTGTCCCACCATTGTCCGTTGGCGACACTGGCAGTAGTAGCGTTGCAAGAATGTGTACGGGAGAGCCATCCGAGGATCCATCGCGGACGATTCATACGTCTCTCGTGGATGAAGGTGATTATTACTAATGCTTTTGCTACGTCAAGATAAAAACGCAAGATTAAAGCAGTAGCAAAAAGGATGGCGCTTAGACGAATTAAAGTTATCCGTGCGTGATTTCAGTGATTTCACGGTGAAGAAGACGAGCTTTGACGAGCTCGCTGATTGTCTCTAGGAGTCTATTCAGTCGCCAACAATGAATCAATAGCGAACCGCTTTCTTTGTGAAGGCATAAGCTACGGCCTGGTCATAAAAAGGAGGCGCGTTTCAATCCAATCGATCGATCGATCGATCGATCGGCTCGAGGGCTGTCGTGGATGGCAAACTTCAAATGGCCATGTGCAACTCAAGTTCCTTTTAGCATGGGGTTCAATGCCTTCTTGCCAGCCAAACAGCACTAACAATAAGCATATTTGCATGAGTGCAACGCCGTCAACTCATCTGTAGTATCTCAAATTTTGGCAGTGGAAGGCACCCTGTCTAGTCGTCCTTGCTTTCATCGTGAGCATGAATGCTGTCAACTGACTCAATGTCACGCTTTTCTGAACCATTTTCATACAGGGGGGATCTTTCGCTTCTCTCTGCATTATCTTGCGGCTTGCCGTTCTTACTCTCATCATGGGCATGAATACCTTCAAATAACTCAATGTCACGAATTTCTGCACCATTCTCGTTCAAAGGAAATGTTTCGCTTAGCTCCGCAATGTCTTGCGGCTTTTCATCCTTGTCGCCATCAAATTCATCTTCTTCGTCGACGTCGTCGTCAAATGGAGAGATCATAGGTGCAAATGTAACACGACTGTTTTCCCCGTCTCCCCTGTTGTGGCTGCTACGTAAAAACTTCACACTCCCACAAGACAAGCAACTCAAACGATGCCCGCAAGCATCACAGGTCATGCACTTTTCTTCCTGCGTATCGTTCGGACCGGAATCGCCACCGCTAGCGAGAGCGTCGTTGCTCCATTTCTGTCGTTCCTCTTCCTCAGAGCGGCGCAAGGTATTGACCATTAAGAGAGTGCTGGGAGATAGGAAACTGCGAATAATGGAGGCTCGTGACTGCGCCTTTGTCACGTTCACCGCCTTGCCTTGGTATACTCGGAGCATTTTGGGAAAGAAAATTAGGCCAATTACAGTAAAGTTTTGAAGAAAGACAACGGATGCCCGAACAAAGTAGTAGATGTTGGAATCTTCTTCCACCATTGCGTAAATGGGCATAGCAACGACCAAGATTTGAAACATACAAATCACCGCCAGGGAGATGTAGCTTGTCTCTGCATAATCTGAGTTGAGATGTTTGGTGCGAAAGCACAGAACCAACGCATAAAGCAGACACAACAGGTGGAAGACAATGAGAGCGATTTTGAAGTATAGGCTGTTGTCGGACGTGCATCGACCAACGGATTCCAAGGCATAACCCTCTTCTGACTCTCGAAGTACTGTGCGATGCCATCGTTCTGGAGATACCAGCTGCCAAGAGAGCAGGATGCCAACTTCTACCACCATCATCAAGATGAGGATATTTGCAACGTCTTTGATGTTTACGATGACTCGACGAAACGCCTGGCCTGCTTGGAATATCAGCTTTACTCTGTAAATCTTGGCAAAAAGGGCGCTGAAAATGAGACCAAAGCCAATCCCATAGAGCCACCACACTGCCATACACGCAGCATCGGCTCGCTCAATGTCAGGGTTCTGCTCCGATGGGTCCTCTACACTGTATCTGTATCCCGTTTCCACGCCCATGGCTAGAATAGTCATGCTGGAAACCAAAGCTCCAAAAATGATAAGGCCGAGGAAGATTGGCTGGCTGGCTCGAATGATAGGTGACTCGTTCATGTAGGCCACCATCCACCCCAGTGAAGCAAGAGCGAGAAAAATACTGCCACCAAAAACAACATATCCAGCAATTTTCAATCCTTTATCAATGTAGTTAAAGTCCTCAGTAGGGCGCGTTGGACAGGAACGGAAAAAACTGCTGTAACACTGTTGTTGTTGCTCCGAAGGCGGACGTTCCACAAAGGTTGGGCCTGTCTCGAAGGCGTGATTGATGAGAACTTGTCTTGTGTGCGCCTCGTAGCTTAATAAATATACGGGCAGGGCACCCTGAAGGTAGGCCTGCTGATCAATCGCCCAAAGCAGCCTACCCTCGGCAAGTCCTTGTGCGGTATACTCATTGAGATCGAAGCTTCCCACCAAAACGCCGGGATGTTCATCTTGGACTTGATATGCCACTGGAAGCGAGACGGTATCTAACAACAACAAGCCCACGTCGTCCCAATCTGGCGAATTGCTTGTGACAGCATCCAAGACTGCCTTGACGGACAGCAAGGTGTTGTCAAAAATTATATCGATTGTTCCCCCATAGCTAGCGCTTTCACTTTCTCGAATGGCGTCCTCAAAGCCTTGACAACGCTGCTGTAAATTGGAATCTCCAGGATTATGATCGATACAGTAGCCAATTTTCATGCCATCGTTGACGAGCCGCTTCCCCGCAGCATGACCTGCCCCATATTCATTCATGCCCACATGATGAATCAATTCCAATGCTTTGGAAACCTCTCCGCCGGCATTGACCGAAATAACAGGAATATCCAAAGCCTGGCATTCATCTCGTACAGCCTCCATGACAATATCACTGGGAATGCTGACAAAGACGCCATCGACGCCCGATTCACAAAGGGATTTGATCCGGGCTGCCATTTTAGAATGCAGCAATTCGTTGGACTCTTGCTTGTCAAATCGCACCATATCCAATTCGACACCCATATCTGTAGCCGCACTTTCGGCGGCCGCAAAGATAATATCCCAAAACTTTCCCGTTCGGACCCCGTGCAAGACTCCTCCTATCCGCAAGGTGGAACGATCCAAACAATCGCAAGAGGACACTTTGGTTCCATCGGGGATGAGTGTTTGTGGACAAACGGGAAAGGCATCGGCGGTACAGACTTGTTGTGTATCGGATGGCAGATTGTTGCGATTGATAATGGCAGGTCCACTTTCAAAGACATTTGGATTGTTGTTGGCGTCAGTGTCAGTGTCGTTGCTATTATTGTTCTTGTTGTTGTTGAAGGACGACCCAGAAAAGTTCAATTTCATTTGTGTCGTGGCATATAGGGATGCCAGCACTACGGGAATGACGCCCTGTAAGTATTGTTGTTGGGATATGGTGAAGAGCAAATCTCCTTGGGCCACGGCTTTTAATACATCATCCGTATCATCAAAACATCCCATAATCATGCTTCTACCACCAACAGGATTATCTGTTGTTATCGTAGTAGTATTCTTATTACTTCCACATTGATTATTGCTCATGGCTTTTAATGCCACATGAAGGTTTTTGCTTCCCGCCAAAAGTACTACATCGTACTGGCATTCTTGAAAGGCATCATTGACTTGTGTCACCAAATCAAAGACTTCCAATCGACTCACCACCAATTCTTCTACAATGACGGCACCATTGGTCCGCTGTCGTAGGGTATCATTGTAGCCGCGTAATCGTGCTTCAATGCCAGGATTGCCTTTGGCATGATTGACAAAGAGAGCTTTTTGAAGGCCATCACTGTCGTTGTCCCCATTCTTATCATCACTGTTGCGAACAAAATAGCGCAAAAATTCCAAGGCGGCCGCTTGACCAGCCTTGTATTCGTCTTGTCCGACATACCCCAAAACACCCAGTTGATGTGCCATGTCATATCCATTGTTCATGGCAAAGATGGGGAGGATGGAGGACGCGCGTTGCACAGCTTGTTGGACATCAATGTCATAAATGGTCACAATCAAGGCATCCCAATTCGACGATGACGGTAGTGGTGGATTGGAGGAGGACGCTTCTGCTGCTTCGGGAGGAGTGCTGCTATTGGAAATTCCCGCCGCCTGATAAATATCGGTAGCCATTTGGAGGCCGGAAAATTGGGCAATCGGATACAACTCAAATTCCAAAAATACGCCCATATCCAAGGCAGCTTGGACCGCCGCAGCTCGGACATTCCACCAAAAGGCTTCATCATTCGTCCCGTGCGTAATCATTTTCATCCGATACTCGGATCGACGAATACAAGGATCACACCGCAAGGTTGGAAGGGGAGGGATAAATGCATCATGTTCCAGACTGCGTTGGTGCAGTGGATTCTGGACCGTGTCCAGAAACCGATGTATTGCTTCCAGGTCCTGGTTGTCGGAGTGGTGGTGAAAAGGGCTGCTGCTGCTGGCATCTTGGTGGTGCTTGTTGGGCCAGCGTTGTTGTTGGACTGCCGTTGGATCCATCGCACCAACCAGTACTGACCATGACCAACACCAAAGACTTCCTACGAGGAGTACCCCCGCATGACAGCGATACCAGAAGGACATGATGGGTGTCGTAGCTAGCTAGGGTAGTAGTACACCTTGCGTGTGTCTTCTTCTTCTTTTTATTCACTGGTCATGCCTCCGCCGTCTTCTTGGTCATGTACCTTTCTCTCTGTCTCATTCACTCACAATCTACTCTATTGTTGTTTGCCCTTTTTGCATTCCTCTAGCTTGCTAGCCAGCAGCAATAAATTTGTCAACGCCTGCACCTTTATTGCTGTATGCTTCGCACTAACTAGGTCTACTTGGCTATTTTGCTCCAAATGATGAGCTTCGGCAATTGACAGCTTAATTGCTTTTGTCAAGTAGTTCATAGTACTCTAGCTACTAGTAGTAGAGGATGCTGGTTATTATTATTATTATTATTAGCGTGAGACTTCGCCGCGCTTTTTACCCCATTCATTATTTTGTGTGACGCTTTGCCGTGGCCATTGACGAACAGTGCGAGGTACAGTAAGTTCTACGGTGTCTGTGGTACTTCAGCCTGAACGGTATCGGTACCAGTACTTACGTACCGGTACCAGGACGAGGTATAGTACTGGTACCAGTACGGTCCTGGGTGCGACCAGTCATCAGTTCAGAAATGGTGCGCACAGTTGTTCTCACGTGGTCTGTTTGCCCACAGAGCCAGTCAAACTTGGGATTTTTTAGGACACTTCCATTTGTTCTCTTGGCCGCCTTGCAGATGGCACACATGATAATTTGATGTTTTTTGGCACAAAGGAATTTGGATGTTGTGATCCTCTCACTTTTCATTCAAGTTTCACTGTGTTGCGAGCTTTCCAACATCACCAATGATTTTTCAGTTGATTTTGCAATGCATTCCATCATTCTTTCTGTTCTGCACCTGCAGAGTCTAACATTGTTTTGAGCACACAACAGTGCACCAATGTACCAATGAAGCGAGTTCTGTAAATGTTTTATGTGCAATGTCATTTGGGGACCATGTTTTGATTGCTTAGAACGCTCTTCAAATCCTTTTGTTTTGCACCACAAAAGTTACCAATGGGACATGACAATTTGGGTGACAATCAAAGCAGAAAGCAAGATGCTGACATCAAGTCTCCAGAAGGAAGTTACTCAGAGACAACACAAGGACAGAGACATGGTCATTCCATTGGGCATTAGAAGCATCAAAGAAATTGCATTCCTTGGGCACAGAAGAGAAATGTGTCAAGGATCTTGGCCACGTTGTCTCGCAGGTTGCATTCACTTTCAGCTCATTCTGAAGCTTGTGATTTTCAATTTTCTAACACTAAAAAGGTATGCAGTGTTCAGTCCAGTTTGCTAATGTCAAGGCAGATTTGTCTTGTCTTGCTTTTGTTCTTTCTTGATAACTTGTCAAGGCTAAAAGCCAAGTTGTCTCAACGAATGCAAATGATCAACAGCAGGACCTGAATTCTGTTTGTTACTCAGTTCTTGCAGCTTCATGTTTGAGGGTAACGAGGGCACTGTGCTAGGTAGACCCCCCAAAAGCTCTGCACTTACCATTTCACACAAAAATACGTTTGCCAAGCCGAGCTCTTAGTGGCGTTGCGCGCACAAGGACATGGTTTGATTGAAGGAGCTGAGATTAATTATTCATTTTTTATCGAATTCTTTTTGTTTTAAATTTATATAATTTCTACTTGGTATGGATGTCAGAATATTCTGTGCTACGGGTACAGATTTGTGCGGAATATGTGAACCAAGGCATTCATAGGAACGAATCGTTTCTTTAACAATAACATTCGTATCCCAGAAAGCCCACTGTGCGTATGGTTGCAGATTAATACCTGCGAGTCCTTCCTTCCTCCTTAGACATAACAAGCAGGATCCACTTCTTCGTCCGCAAAGAAATCCGACAATCCTAGGGGATCCTGTAATCGTCTGCCGACGCCTACTTTGAGCGAGCGTTGGCATTTCACAGTCGCATTTTCTCCAATTTTCAAGATATCGTCGACCATGGCCAAACAAATAAAACTGGTGGTACCGGAAAATCCAGGCAGCCACCCCGATCCTTTGATTTCCCCATGAATCCGAAAGGCCAAGGCACCACCGCTGACAAATTTGGTGGCTAAATCCATGGTATCATCACCGAGCAAGTCAATCGATGTTTTCATGGTGACGGGAACACTGTTGCGGGCTCTCTTGCGAAGCGTGTCATCGGGAATTGCCCATGTCCCCACGACCAAATCATTTTCCACGTTCTCCACGCTGGCCGTAGAACTGCGAGCCGTCGCTGACACAGCAGCAGTGCTGCCATCTTGTTGTTGTTGTTCAATTTCTTGTTGAATATCCAATGGAATCGATATCGTTCCTTCTTCCGTTTGTTCAAACGACGCGTCATAGGGATTGGTATTGTTAACTTCCAACATGATTTCCAATTCCATCACGACTTGGGTGGGAATCATTTCACTGGCCATGCCATTGGTAAAGGTATCCAAGACGCTAAGAAATACATTGCTGCTGCCTCCTTCAGCTGTGGTTAAATCAATGCTCTTGATATCAAAGGATTGGACTCCCATACAAGGATCTTTAAAGGTAAAGAATCCCTTGGCGCCCAGAACGGCGCAGGTAATGCCAAGCGCGAGAATGAAACAGGAGCAGCCAATGCCGACGGCCAATTTGGTGGTTCGATTGCAGGCGGTCATGATGGTGGATATTTGAAAGGTGGTACGGTAGGTTAAGAGTGAATTGTTGTTGAAAGACTATAGAACTGTCTTTTGTGTAGATAATCAACGGGGTTGTGAAGGAATGGATGGATGGAGGGATGCTTGACGGTGCTTTAACTTGGATTGATATTAGTTGCTGGTTTAGAAGGTTGGCTAGGCAGTTCAGTCCTCTTTCGTGGTTTTGAGATTTTGGTGGAGAGAAATTTTCTTGGAACTATCATAAAAAATTTATTGTGATGATGATGATATCAGATATGTGCTTTTAATGTGTCCTCCTAGTTTAGTCTACTTCTTTCCTTCTAGACAGGCGGATATATCAGACGTGTGGTAGGTGAATGTATGAGTTTGACGTTATCCTGTCTTCCCGGCGGGGTTGATTGGAAGAATGAGCTGTTTCAATTTGTCTGTCCTACTATTTAGCTATTAGTAGCTACTAGCTATTAACGTATGACACTCCAATGTACTGGCTACTACTAACTGGCTCATAAGTACGGTAAGTGTACAGGAAAAAACAGCATGTTTAGACTGTTGCTTGTACATGCAATTTCTCACCGGTTCAAACTGGCGTGGTGTCGGCAAACACGCCAATCGCCGACAAAACGCAAGATTGAAAAAAGACGCAGAGGTGCCCCAGTCATTTTTCACAAGAAATCAAAAGGAAGGAAAATGAAGTTAATGGGGGGGATCCTCATCTTTTAGAGGAGGAAAAACAAAAGGATATGCTTTGGATTCCAAAATGAATTCATTGATTGATGGTTCAGGTTGATTACCTGATTCATTAAAACTTGTAACCATCCCAAATCACACAAAAAGGACAGGACAAATGTCAATGAACAAGTGTGACAACATGTCAATGAAAACAACTGTGTGAGTTTAACCTAGCAAAAGATTTGAAAACATCCATGCAGTTTTTCTATCAAACCCTTTAGACATCTACAAGAGAGGGTGGCAATCAATGGTTTTACAAACAAGAGTCTTCAATAGCTGCAATTTGGTTCTCATGTTTACTTGAGTCCGCAGCCCCACTGCAGTCATTTGAAACGTGTGATCTTTTGGACAATGCAAATGTTCAGAGAATGTGACTTCTGGATGTCCTTGGAGAACTTGTGCCATTGTTAAATCACCATCAGGGGAGTAACATTTTTGACATTGGTGCATTGTGGCAGACCAACTTGGATCAAAGTGAATGTCAAAAAAAGGAATCACAAACGGAATTCTGCATTTTTCTATGTTTCAGCAGTGGACCCAACAACCTCTTGTTGCTGAAGAGTTGACAAGAACAGTGCCTTGCTCCTGCTCCTGCTACCAGTGCTAGCCACAGTAGAATAGTGCAAAGCAGTGATTCAATCCATCAGTTGCTGACAGTTTTATGGGTTGTTGGGGAAAGATGCACTTCCACATTGAGCTTGTGACTAAAATGGGTAGGCCAGTCAACAGTCATTGCTGCCAGCGCTGCGCAGCTCGACCGGATCGATGGTCACATCCGGGCTAGGCTCCACCCTTCTCTGTCAACGGTCTGTACCGAACGTGCAGTAACTTTGCTACCGGTTCCCATGTCACACCGAGTGACTTTGTGCTTTTTTCTACAGTGGTGTCAATTCCTCCGACACCGGTGGGACATAGCAAATTCTTTGCAAGTTACGTGCGTCGCATCTTCAGAGTTCCAACGCTCATTATTTTAAAAAAGAACATGCGACGCACCTACCGTGGCCAGTGCGGGAAAACTTGAAACGCACGATTTCGCGCCGGTTTTGCCACTCAAAGCCAGAGGCCCGGCTTTCCACAGTTTTTCTCCGTGTCATTATCGTGGTAAGGGGAAAAAGTGCGCGAAAACTTGAATCCCCTGCAGTGTGTGTGTCACACGCTGCATCCTATGCAGCACCTGTTCTGCGAGTCCCACTCATGACTGCCTCATTTTTCCATCCATCTAGTCCCTCATTTGTTCCAAGTGTCTATTTGCCAAATCAAGTTTAGCTACAATGAAGGCATCTGCTGCTGCAGTCAAGACGTTTATGCAGACTAATCAAGACGTCTATCCCTGCAGTGACGTCCCCTGTGCTAGAAGTGGCTATTGTCCTAAGTGGCTACTAGCTAGTAGCAGGTGCAAACAAGGTCAAACATGGAGACAGGATGGTCATCATGCTATTAAGTCTAGCTGTTTGAGTCATGGTAATCAAATCCTATCTTTTCATCCAGCACATCAATGTTGCTTGGGTGCTGAACTTCCTTAGAGGGGAAGTCTCCAAATCCGCATTTAGAAGCAAGGCTGTGTAGCATGCCAATTTGTTCGGTGCGACTTGTCTCCGGTGCGTCAAGACCCAATCGATTCACCATCTTGTTGTCGTTTGACTGCTCACAGCAATTGTGTGTGAGGTGATCAGCTCTTGTCAATCCAACGGAGGGCGTGTCAAGCAGACGATTTAAATGACGGTTGTCCACTTCGTTTGTTCCAGTAGATCTGGCCGCAAAGGTCTTGTTTGTTTTCTTGTTGACACGAAAGATCAGGATTGCAGTGTCCGGTGGATCTGACAAACAGCCCTTCTTGACATGGCTCATTTGATTGATGATCAAATTCAACGTGTTCGCCCCACGTTTAAAGAACCTACTCTCTGGTGCTTCCGATCCTGCGATTTTGCTTCTGTCGGCTTGAAGGACCTTCTCCATCAACGCTTGAATCACAGCCACAACTCGTTTCTCTAATTGGTCTGGTGGTGGGATAGTTGCCTTGGCCTCTTTGAAAATCTCCTTTGGTGTCGGACGACGCTTCTTCTTTTCGTACAGAAGCTTCTCGACACGGGCAATTTCTTGGTCTTCTGTAACGAACAGAGCCCTTCTCATCAGTTTTCTAAAGATTGCAGTTTTCTTGCTGTTCTTATCATAAAGAACCTCGTTCCATCGTTCTTGCCAGTGAAAAGCATCTAACTTCACCTCTACATGAGGTCCCAAAATTGACTTCAACTTCGGTCGTACCACGCAGCAGTTG
>Ga0163148_10001923_pt1 | contig 26001 bp, 17 predicted proteins | sample OliLakLV19MP7P2_FD_148606 | JGI IMG/M metagenome (GOLD analysis project Ga0163148, IMG submission 148606) | Freshwater microbial mat bacterial communities from Lake Vanda, McMurdo Dry Valleys, Antarctica- Oligotrophic Lake LV.19.MP7.P2 | ecosystem: Environmental > Aquatic > Freshwater > Lake >... | reverse complement strand
CGTATCACATAAGAAAAAACAGGATAAATATTGTTTACACAATACTCATCCTGTTTCAATTTTCACTATATTTTTAGATTAATTTTTCAGAGGCTCCTTAAGTCATTTCCTACTAATGCTTTATTGCATGGTTCTGCTTCTGGTCATACATCTAGCCCACGAACTTGTTTTTCAAGCATCCATTCTGTGCTTTTATCTACCGTATATTTCGCTCCATCTATTTCAAACTCAAACTGGAGTTTTTTCCCCAGTTTCTTGACCGTAATCGTACTTTTCTGTAATGCTTCTTGGGTTAATGTACTTTGTTTGTCTTTTGTGACTCCATTTGTAGGCCAATGCGCAGCTCTCAGACCTAAAACGAATGCGATTGCCTCTAGGTATTCTTCCAAAAACGTTTTTGGGTCAGCATCAAACTGTTTTTGTAGTTCAGGATCTACACCGACAACAGTATTTCGTACATGGTCTACTCAGACAAATCATCCTGCTTCGATTCCGACCCCTCATACACTAAATCATACACTAAATATTTTATTCTTCATTGACGTCTTCAAGGCATCATCAATCATCAATCATCTCACCGACTGGGTTCATATACCAATAGATTTCAAAAAGCCCAATGTAACGAATGATTTTGCAAATCATGCCCATTTTAGTGTTTCTTTCATACTTGCAGTGACGTCTCATCATATCGTCCCTGATATGAGTCCATGACTCAGATGAAAAACGCTACTATTGACCGCTAGTTCTCATGTTCACGCTAAAAGTCTAAATCATCTGCTTCATAACTTTATTCCTGTAGGCATATATTTGTAATAATTGTAGAATTTCTGAGCAAGTGATGTGGTGACTTCTGCTCATTCAACGACAGCACCGAGTCTGGTCATCAAAAACATCAACCCGCGTCTCGCAACAAAACCTCCTATTCCTCATGCAGCAAAGGTGATGGCGATCTCTAGCGCTAGTTGTTTTGATAGTTCAATGCCTTTTGCAATGTTCTCATCTGACCAATCGCCAGCTCAAACACCCATACTGTCAGCATACAGATAGAGATCTGAGTATTTCTCTGCTAACGATCACTTGGTGAAATCTGTTGAAAACTCTATATGTGTACTTGAATCATGTCCTGTCGATCAGTCAGATCAGTCGAGATCTTGATTGTCTGACTTACTTGTTGCTTCAAACAAACCGTTCAGGACTGACTGACAAAAGTCTAGTTTTGCTTCTTGGGTATACTGTTGTGTTTTTATAGTTATTTGTTCATTTACTTGCTCATCTAATCCATCTGTATCTATTTTCGTAATGAGGTCACTGATAATTTTTAAGCTTTCTTTCTCATCTGTAGTAAATGTATTCTCTATTTCTATGTTTTCAGTACTTCACGACGCTTTTGCTGCTACAAATTCATCAATCTTTTTCATATATTTTTCACTTTTTCCTTCAAGGGTTATATCTAGTGATGTATTCTGACTGGGGTTTTCTTTATCAGCATAGTAATCTCCTGTCGCTTGATCTGCCTTGATCTGCGTGTTATACGTATCGATTGCTGGATAGAGTTTAGTGAGGAGGAGGGCTTTCTTGGTTTCGCTTTTTGTTTCTTTGTTTTTCAATGTTTCTATCGCATTTTTGTATATATTCATTTTCCCCTTGTGCTGATCGTCGTACAAGTTTCTCATCTCATGAATCATTCGCTGTGAAATCAAATCTAATTTATCGTTCTCTAAAACATATGATCATCAAAGTTCTTCCCAGTGTTTTTGTACTTGATCTTTGATCATATTGATAATTGATCATTCTGCATAGGGATCATCAAAAAAGCTAAACAACGTCTCTAAGGTAATATCATCATTTGTTAAAATTTCTTGTAAGGTGGTCTGCGTAAATGCTCCAAAAGGTAATCCTTCTCATGTGTCCATATTTGTTTCATCTTTAATAGTCGATTCTGCTTGAGCAATGATATTAACTGAAGGTCCCCCATCATCTGTAATGTTCAGTTGTTCTGTAGAGAGAACGCTAGGAATTCACGAATTGAGCCAATTAACTTCTTCATTACCTAGATCTGCTCATAGATTGCCTAACTTGACGGTACCGTCATCTATATCTAAAAACTTCTGATAATATCAGACTTGTTCTCCCGATGTTGTCTGGAATGTAAGTTTATAATAATACTCATATCCTTCAAATTGTGTCGTATAATTGATTCTTTTTGCGTCATCTTCTTTCTTTCTTTTTGCGTCATCTTCTTTCTTTCTTTTGTTTTCTTGTATGATTGTTTTTGGTCTGACCGGTATTTTAGATACTTCACATGATACTAGTTTTGTTACAGTTTCACTACTTTCACAGATTTCTATTCATGTATCTGGTATATAGACTTTTGTAAATCGAAGTACCGGCTGTCTCGTATTAAATAACTCTTCGTCAAAGAGTTCATCATTTCACAGGATATCATGGGTGACTTGATCTGCGATCATTTCTGCATACTCGCCATCTGTTACTGCTCTCAGTTCGTGTAGATTGCGTAACGTAAAATACAAGTCTCATTTCAAATCTCCAGAATTATCTGGATACTGCAATATAGCTGATAGTCCAGTAAAGAGATATCAAAGACGAATCATTTGCGCTTCATGTTGAATATCACGTATAACACTACTAACACTATCACTTTTAGGTATTCAAAAGTTACTTAGGTTACTTATATCCGTACTTACTAATCTGTTATTTTCTGCTTGTTTTTCCTTATACATATCCAGCATATTTTTATACATACCATCAATATTGATCGATATACCTTCTACTGATGTGAGTAGTTTTTTATCACTTATGAGCGTTACCCTTCATGTCTTGTCTTTCTTAAAAATTGCCCCGTGTTGGTATGCTGATAAATGTTCTAGATTTTTCTGGAGAGAGTTAATCCGTCCTTCTAGGTCCTGTTTTGAAAACACGGTGTTTCGTTGTTTATTATTCGCGAGTTCATATAGGAGCAATTCTCCTAGGCGGGTGGCAACAGCAGATCTCTGTATGACATATTCATAATTTTTTATCTGCTCTGGAGAAACGTTTGGTATTTCAGTTTTTTCTTGATCTCCTATACTTTTTTCTTTAAGTTGTTTAAGGAGCGATTTGAAAAAGACAATCGCGGTGCTATTTTCATTTTTTGATTCCCGTTCTTTACTAGAACCTTTTTCAAGAAGTTCTCACATAGGATAGAGGTTAAGATAAGTAAAAACCTAATAGACTTTGATCTTTGTTCTTGCTTTGACGGGAATATCATTGCTATACTGAATCTCTGCGGTGATAACATATTCTCCTGGAGTGTCGTATCTGCTTGTTGCGCTACTACATGATCTATCATCACATCATAGGACCTGTTCGTTTCAGAAATTTCGATCAATATGTTCTACCGCTCCATCGGTTTCTACACGATACTGGACCACTTCGCCGACTCTGACTTGTTGCGTAGGATGAGAATCGACGTTGACGATAGCTGTTTTTTGTTGTTTCTTTACCGATATAGCTGTAGGTAGACGGTAGGTGTCGGTAAATCATAATCTTGTTTTTACCGTCACTGATGGGTAGAACTCTCCTGTTTGCTTGACCGGATCATACCTGTACGTGTGAGTGATTTTTCCTTGGGAGATGTTTTGTTTGGTTTCTCCGTCACCAAAATCCCAACTAAAATACACAATTTCATCTTTTTCATCATACAACGGAGAGATAGATGCATCGAGGACGACTTCTAGAGGATCTTCTCCGACCATAGGTGCAGCGGAGATAAGTGCTTTGACCGGTTGTCTACTTATCACGACTTGGTAGAGTTGTTCAGAAATATTTCCTTGTTCGGTGGTGACGATAAATTTGAGTTCTTTTATGCCCAGTGCATTGACAGGAACTTCAAATACTTTTGGGCGATCTTCAAAGATCTGTTTGCCATCGTATTCGAGTTGCACTCTTGCAGTCGGATCTGGTTGTACTCACGTGATACTAAACTCGAGAATTGCAGGAATGAGATTGATATTTATCGTATTGTTTCATTGTGTAAGGCTTACCGGTGTTTTTTCTCCTACGTTTACAAATGGTGACTGAGTATCTTGACTTCGTCTGAGATCAAAACTGACTTGATTTCCGTTGAACCCGACCGTAAGTGGAGCAGAGTGACAGCTTCATTTTTTCCCGTCTGGCGTGAAGTAACTCGTCTGGATCTCGTAACGGCCACCTTGTTTGAAGGTATAACTGAGTTGATTTTTTGTTTCTTTCAGTTTTTCTACGACGGTATCTTGATTGAGATCGACAATGGTGTACTGGTAACTTGCGACATTGATCAGTTCGTCGAACTTTGCTGTTCGTCTATATTTTTTGTCATTATCGACGGCATCTACTTGGAGTGTACACTGAGCAAGGTCTGACTCCAAGACTCTGAGGTCGAAGTTGAACCACGTAGATGCGTATTTATCTACTCCTGGGAGTCTATAGTAGATAGGATATAGTTTAGGATATCAGAAAGCATATTCGAAGACCGAGTTATCTACGATGTCAGGTTGTCCATCAGCATCGAAATCCCATTCGATGCGGTTATCACTAAGCAAGAGATCAGTGAAGAGTTCTTTTCCATTGTATTTTACCGTTACTGGAGAGGTTCAGATGATATATTCAGTAAGTTTATCGTTCAGTTTTGCGGTATCATCGACTGGATCTATTTTTATTTCTGCTCATATGGCAAGATCTCCTACAGGGAATGACTTCATAAGAGTTTCTCCAGAACTTCTATCGAGATAGTTTACTTTCAGTGAAATAGGATAAGATCATTTGGTGAGATACAAACAGTATCCATTGAAGAAGTTGTTGGTTTGTCCGAGATAGATTTGTTGAGTAGCACTCAGAAACTGTCCATTGCCACAATCTATTTCAAATGAGTTTAACTGAGCATTACTTCCTAGTGAAGGAACAATGTTTTTATCTACTTGGTCTTTGTTGAGCTGGTAGCTCATTTTCAACGGTGCTATGACAGGGATGCCATCATTTACCCATACAGGTTTACCTTTCGTGACCACATAAGGAAGGACAAGCATATTGGTAATTACTTTTGCTTTCGATCATAGTGATCTGATCTTAGTGATACTTAGTGTTCCTGCGACGATCGTCGTGATAATAATCAATATACCTCAGATCAATCAAAGTGCATACGGAAGTTTATGAGTCTTTACGGTTACGAGTCTATATATATTGAGGACGAGGAGGTAGAATCAGATGAAAAAGATGATCCCGAAAAATAGCACAGAAAAGATAATCAAAATGCTTTTTACATCGTCAATATTGAGTCCGACGCTTTGGAGAAATTCTGATGATTGGATCGCGTAATAGAAACCTACATAGACCAAGAGAAGGAAAATGAGGAAGAATCATCAGCATCAGATGAGAAATACTTTTGGTGAAATTTTTGATCATTTTTTGACGACTGATTGAATTTGATCAGACTTTTCCTGAGCAGTTGATCACTGAGCAACTGCCACTTTTTTGGTTTGCAATCTCTCGAAAGGATCTGCAGCTTCTCCTACATCTATTGTTGGTGGAGTGGAGGTTTCTGGAACAGATACTTCCGTATTAGGCTGAAGATTCTTTTTGTTTTTACCCTCGTTTTCTGTGGTCATCCTGAACAAAAAAACTAAATCTGTATAGAATTGTATTTTTACCTATACGTATAAATATCTCTCTTAAGTATAGAGAGGATAGGAAGGAAATGCAAAAAACGAGCTTATTTTGTTGACAAATATATAAAAAAATAATCTTGGTATATGTTTTAGAGAGAGCTGGTAACTCTCCCTTGTTTTCTTTTCGTAAACGGTTACTACTAGACTAGTTTATTTTTAGTTTATAAGCATTTATGATTACAAAAAAAGAATTTACCGAAGTGGTTCTAGAAACTGAACGACAAGGAAAGAAACTAGTTTTGAAAACAGGGAAATTAGCTCCTCATTGCGACGGAGCAGTAGAAATTAGTTTATGAGGAACACAGCTTTTGGTTACTGCAGTGATGCAACGTGAAGCTGATGCTGACAAAGATTTTATGCCGTTAGGAGTAGAATATAGAGAAAGTTGGTATGCAGCAGGAAAGATAGGAGGAGGAAGATTTAATAAAAGAGAATGAAGACCTTCAGATGAAGCTGTTTTGTATGCAAGACTCGTCGATAGAGCACTCAGACCTATGTTTCCAAAAGGAATGGTAAATGATGTCGTCGTCACCATCTCACCACTTGCTATAGATAGACAGACATCGCCAGGTGAAGCTTCTATCATAGGTGCGTCAATCGCAGTGATGCTTGCAGGAATTCCTTTTACTGGACCAGTAAGTGGGGTAAGAATTGCTGAAAAAGAAGGAGGTCTGATCGTCTGAGCTACAGAAGCTGAGGCTATGGAATGAGTAATGGACTTACATGTAGCATGAACTGCTCGTGATATCAATATGCTCGAAGCGTGAGGAAAAGAATCTCCTATTAGTATGATCCATGATGCACTTGCACTTGCACAAGATGCACTTGCTGAACTGGCTTCTATTCAAGAAGCGTTTCTTGCAAAGGTAGGTCATCTTCCTGAATTGTCTATTACGAAAAATCTACCAACAGAACCATTGATCGCAGCAGTGAAAGCACAAGTACCTGCTTCATTGTTTGCTTCTTTGAGTGTTGCTGAAAAAAGAGAGTTCGATATGCTTTATACTCAGATGCAAAATGAACTGATGACCTATTTCAGTACATCAGTCGATCCGGAAGATTTACCATGGACGAAAAATCAAATCAAAATGGCTTGGTTTCAAGTACTGAAGGGATGGATTAGAGATCGTGTCATCAATGAAGGAAAGAGAGTAGATGGAAGATCTTTGGAACAAATAAGATCTATTTATTGTGAATTGGATACGGCGCCTAGAGCACATGGGACAGGGTTGTTTTGGAGAGGAGATACACAAGTACTCTCGATTTTGACGCTGTGATCACCGGGTGATGCGCAGCTCAAAGATGGTATGGAAAACGATTCCGAAGAAGTAAGATTCATGCATCATTACAAGATGCCTCCCTTTTCAAACAATGAGGCTATGATGATCAGGGGAACAAATAGACGCGAAACAGGACATGGAAGACTTGCAGAGAAAGCTATAGAAGCAGTGCTTCCTGCTGCAGCATGATTTCCTTATACCCTGAGACTGGTAAGTGAAGTATTATGATCTGGTGGATCTACATCTATGGCAGCAGTTTGCGGTTCTACGTTAGCACTTATGGCTGGTGGAGTACCTATAACCGCTCCAGTGAGTTGAATCGCTATGTGATTGATTTGTTCTGATGATGATCAGATCATCCTTACTGATATCATGGGTACTGAAGATTTTATCGGAGATATGGACTTCAAGCTCGCAGGAACAACCGCTGGAATGACAGCTATTCAGATGGATGTAAAAATTAAAGGACTAGGAGTAAAGAAACTACAAGAAATTCTTCTCAGATCGCAAGCATGAAGAGAAGAAATACTCCAATATATGTTACAAACGATCCCTACATCGAGAGATGCGCTGAGTCAATATGCACCGTTACTATTGCAATTTAACGTCAAACCGGAACAAGTAAGAGAGGTGATCGGTCCTGGTGGATCAGTGATTCAAGAAATCGTGAGGCAAACAGGCGTAAAGATAGATCTCGAAGATGATGGATCCGGAGTAATTACCTCAAAAGATCAAGAAGCTGGACAGCGTGCGTTACAGATGATCAAAGAAGTAGTATGGTCTCCTGGACTAGGGGATGAAATTAGCGGTAAAATAACAAGAGTAGAGGCATATGGGGTTTTTGTCGATCTAGGAAAAAGAAAAACAGGAATGTGCCACGTTTCAAAACTTGGTGAAGGAAGACTCGATCATCCGGAGAGTTTGTTTAAAGTCGGACAAATAATTACGGTGAAAATTTCGTGATTTGATGGAGACAAAATTCAGTTAGAGAGAGTGAAATAATCTTTCAATTCTTCAATCTTTCTACATGCGTATTGCATTCGAGATTAGTAAATTATTTTTTCTTCTCGTGATACTTAGTATTGCTATTTTGCAATATACGTGAGCACAGCTCGTTGATATAGATCGTCAGGAAGAGTTTATTCGTTTGCTTCTCCCAGCGTTTTTTGTCCTTGGTGGGGTGATGATCTGATGGATACTTACGTTGTTTTTTGCTCAAGAGCTTGATCCTCCAGAACATATGCTGGCAAGATGATTTATTGCAGGGTTAGTGATCGGTGTCTGAATCGTTGTTTTGTACTTTTTCTGACTTGTATGAACCGTGTAATATTTGTTACATTTTTTTTTTGTCTCGGGTTATTGTTTTCTTGATGTGGGAGTTCATCGTCTTGAAATCGTGACATAATTTTTGGTGAATACACTTTTTCCCTTTCTGAAACATATGTAGAAGTATCTCCTGCATTGGTAGAAAATAAACAATTGATCAATAAAGTAGTGTGATCGTACAAAATACCTGCAGAAGTGAAGTGAACATTTGAACCAAATATTATCGTGACTCGTTCAGATTTGCCTCCAGAATTAAATTTCGAGCAATTCTGGACGTTGAATGCACAGAAGTTGAATGCAGATCTTGCAGGGTATCAACCTGGTTCCAAAGAAGTGATAAGCTTTGACTGCGGTGACCGTACTGTTCAGTGATTACTGGTTTATTTTCGTTTACAAGATCCACGATATACCGCAAGTCCTGAGGTGCGACTGGCACAATACCAGTTTGTTGATCAACAAAAATGATATATCATCTCAGCAGTATATACAACTGAAAAAGATCAACAGCAATTTATCGATATTGTAGATAGTCTTGGTTGTACGCAACCTGTTCTCAAAACAACTTGATAGTGTTTTGTAAAATCCTACACTATAGGTTATCTTAGTGTGAAGAAGTGATTTTAGTTTTCTGTGTCCCCTATGACTAATACAGCAATGATTATCGAAATAGAACCAGCAAATCCGAGTCGGTGGCAGGTATTTATGAAAACTATTCTTGGACTGATTGTGGGTATTTTCATAGCTTTTCTGGTCTTTGTTATTCTCGTCCTCGTGGGTGGGGTAGTACAACAAGCACTTGCAGAAAGAATCATCGGAGGAGATTGAATCAATCCGTTGCTTCCTCTCATATTATTGGTAGTGGCCTTCTTAGGTACATTTATCGGATCGGTGATTCTTGCGGGTATCTATAATTTGATCTTTACGGAAAAATACTATGATATGTCGAAGATGTTTAGTCTCACGTTGTTTGCAAACATTATCGTTTTTGTTTTCTTTGTCGGTTTATATCTGCTTTTTGCAGATATGATCGAACCATTGTTTTTCGTGCTTGCGTTTCATATCATGTTTACGGTATTTCTATCGATAGCGCTCATAGAAATATCGACAAACCCAAACTATGCGGGAGTACATCTCATCGGTGCAGCGATAGGTCTGGTTATTGCTATCTTAGTCTTTGCGATTGCTTATAAAATCATCGATATCAATGAGTGACGTTCAGTAAACATCCTGTTGTCTCTACCTCCTATTTTGGCTTATTGTTTCTTGCCTTTTTGGCATGGATTATGGGAAAAGATTTATCGAAAGTTCTATGAAGCGGGCAACAACTTTTTCTATATTCCTTCACTAAATGAAGTAATGGTAGATGCGCAAGAAGTAGATGAGGTAGAGGTGGAAGTAGATATGGAAGGGTAAAATAGTTGAACTTTTCTTTGCCTTTACCTAAAAAATTACTACATTCATCAGTAAAGTTTTTTGTTCTCATTTCGGTATGCGTTTTTATAGTTTGTGAGCATTGTTAAAAGTCGTTTTGTGACTAGCGATACTTTGGATTATCTACCATTACGTCCAAGTATTTCAGCAACCGTTGATTGGTCTATCATTGTGATTTCTAGGTGTCTTTCTTACTGTCTGGGGATGATCGTACTTCTTTTTCTTACTGTGTTATAAATTATTTTCATCTCGTGGTGAACAACGTCAACATACCGAAAGTTATACACATTCCTTACTGCTCGGGATGTGGATAATGGTGCAAGTGACGCTCATGATGACCGATAATCGATCGCTCCCAGCAGCGATCTGATCACTTATTATTTTCTTATTTTTACATCTCTCAGTCGTGCATGAATCAGGAAAAGCAACTGCATAGTGAGATGTTACCTCATATCGAAGCACAACTCCAGACCGTTTATGATCCAGAATTTCCCGTAGTGGATATACGGACATTGGGGCTTTTTTATGCTATAGATGTTATCGAAGAAAAAAGACAAATAGCATTACTCATGACGTTTACGTCACCTGCTTGTCCGATGGGTGATATGATCGAACAGATGACACAAAACGCTATACACGACATCTATCCAGATCGAGAAGTGCCTATCACTATTACGTTTGACCCGATGTGGTCGCCAGCTATGATAAAGGATGAAGACTTACAAAGAATGTTTGAGTAGGCACTATACATGTCTTCTCACTTCATCAAATCTAAATCATTTTCTCGTGAGGGTCTGGATGATTTCATGATCAGTTTTTCCTTTTTCACGAAGACGAACGATTTCTTTTGCTATTTTGGTAGATTGGCCTTCTTGCATGTCTTCTTCCATCTCTTCTATGATCTCGCCGAGTAGTTCCTTGTCTATTCATTTCATGAGGAGTTTTTGTTTGATGAGGAGGAGCGGTTTTCCTTTACGAGCGACTTCAGAATGGAGATAGGCACGTGCATAAGCGGTATCATCGAGATAGCCGCTTTTTTCGAGTTGTGGGATTGCTTCAGCGATATCTTCTGGGGAAAATCATTTCGTTGCTAAACGTTTCTGTATATCTTGTACTGTTTTGGGATATCTGCTCAGATATTGGATAGCGTAGGTAAGACAGTCAGACATGGTAAGCTTGAAAAGGTGAAAGATTGAGAATAGATAATTGATTACGAAGAGTTTGTTTTTTTGCTTTTTAATCAATGATCTCCTATACTTAGGAAGACTCTTTAGTTATTTGTAAGATATGAAAATATTCTCGACAATCAAGCAATTGGTGACGTTTAAACCGATCATCATGCAATTCGTGCTTGATAAAGTCTACTATCGTAGAGACCATCATATGCATGGCACTTTTCATATGCAAACGAATCAAGCGTTTGATATTACCTCTATCAAGATAGAAGTCATTCAGACATTAAAAATCTCTAAAGATACCTCGGAAACAAGTTCTTTGTGATCCAAATCATTTAGAAAACAAATTTCTTTGGAAAGATTGGGAAAGTATGAAATAGAATTTGATTTTCCTTTACTTTTTCCTCGTGGCACAAAGCGAGAACACAAAACGTATAAATGAGATATGTGACCATTAAACAAGGCTACTGATAAAGCGAAAAAACAGCTCTATGTCTACGAAATTATTGCAACCGTAAAAATAAAAGGTAAAAAAGAACAGATGAGTTACACAGAGGTGTTTAAGGTAGAGTAAGAGGTTATTACAAACTTTTTACGAAAAAAGAATTTCTCAATAATGTAGGTGATCTAATATTTTATAGATGAACGTTAAAAAGTACATATGTCAATCAAAGAGCGCTAATTTTTGCTCTTTTTTTTATGTGTCTAAGAATTTTATTATACTAATGATGAGTAATTTATGTGGTTGATTTGATGGATAAGAAGTCGCTTTTGATACAGATTTTGCAAAAACTGAGTAATCACCGAGATATGGCGAATGTTTTTTTGTTGCTCATAGAAAAATATACTCTCTCTGATGATGCGTTGAATTGACTTATTGATCTTTTGGGTGAGACATTACAGCAGGCTAAATCTTTTTTAAATGAATCCCAAAAGAAACGTTATCAGCAATGATTGCACAAACTTAAAACTTTTGCTGATGAAGAAAAAATAGAACATGACGAAGCTGATCTTTTAATTGCTGATCTCTAGAATGTGAGGTGGATGACCAGAACAAGCAGGTGAACTTTTATCTGCTCAAGAAATAAATCAAATAGATGAACTCCACGAGATGCGTTCATTACTTTCAATGAATGAATGATTGAAGACAATAAATAGCCTTTTGGATACGCCAGAGAGAAAACAACAGGTATGGAAAATACTCTACAAAGAATTTCAAACTCACCTATATGTATCAAAAAAAGATGTATATAAACTTTCTTCTGCTGATCTGTTGCTGATTCAATTTCATATGCAAATTGTCTGAGAATCTGTAGCGTGAAAAGAGACGGTAGAGATGCAACAGTTTTTTATGAAACAAAAAATAGGAGTTACCATCTCTTCTCGTCTCGACCCTATTTTCTTGTTTCCTGATGGATTGATTAAGCAGCAGATTATCAACGAAAATGAATCTTCATGAAAGAGTTATGATGCTGAGCAATTGTATGTAGCATGGTTGGTAAAACTAGATAAGAAGTTGACTACACTACATATACAATTTCTTGATCCTGAAGTGCAGAAAAAAGCATTTGATTGAGGTGTGAGTATAGATGATAAAAATGCTATAATTGATACCCACTTGAGACAAGTATTTGTGGATGAAATGAATTTGAAATGTTCTGTATTGCATCAATATACTCAAGAAGGAAAACAGACAGCTTATTATGATGACCTTGCGACCAACAAAACAACAAAGTTTTTGTCAGAAACCCTGACTACTATCAAAAACGAAAACACAAAACGTGAAATCGAGACTAGAGTAAATCAAGATAAACTTATCTGACAAAAACTTGACGCTACTTTAAAAAATACAACTAAATCATTGACTGTTTTGCAATCTACCTATAGCAAAAAGTATGAAGAGTACAAAAAACTTCTTGAAAAAAACAATGAATTTTGGCAACAAGTGTGACAGACAATTGGTTGACCGTCGTATAATAACTTTATTGCAAATAACGAGTACAAAATATTTCAAGACCTAAAGAGATTATCTACCCAGATGCACGCAGCTCAAGAGACCATCCAACAAACAGAACAGCAGCAAATTGATATACAAAACAACCAGCTTTTTGCTATTTATTGTATATTAAAATCAGCTTGCTTACATGAGCAGGCTGATACGTTGATAGAAAATCATGTACTACAAAACTTCGCCCTAAGGCGTCTCTTGTTTGAAAATCAAAGTACGAAACAAGATGTTGTTCAACGATCAAAAAGGAAAGGAAAAAGGCTGAGTGCCTATCAAAAATCATTACTCAATATGTGTGATGAAAACGGTGCAGTAAGTAATCGATCTCGTAACAATGCATTGAAACAGAATGCTGAACAAACCAGTAAATTCAACGAACAATGATCAGATATTGCTCTCCAGTTACAGTATAAAGAATCTGTTGTATGGATGAATCAAGAGGTTACTGCTGAACATGTAAGTAATTTATCGATAGAAGCTTTAAAAAACATCATAGGACCATTTATGGCAAAGGAAGCAAAAGGTTTTTTTATACAGCAAAATGCTGAAGTTCCTCATATACAAAACATATCAGATCGGCAGTTGGCTGGAATGAAAGAGTATCAAGATTATGTTGTTAGAATAGCTTGTCGCTTTTTTTCGCGAGTCTCGATACCATGATTTGGTCCGATGGTCATGCAAACGTCTTATGCTCAATGAGATACGTTTAATGACTTGGATCTAAAGACTGATATTTTGGAACAACAAAAGAAACCAGAATATAAAAAAAAGAAACTTGTTTTACTACCTACCATGAATACCGATGGATATTATACGCTAACGCAAATGAACTATTGGTTTGCAGGGTATAAAAAAAATGGCGATCTAACAGCAGAGAGTCCACGACGTACGAATAAACTAACCATGAAAAAAGCGTGATCATTATGATATGATCGTGCACTAGATTTAAAGCAAGAAGCAATTACGTTGTTAGATAACGATCCCGAAGTAGTATGATTGAAGAAGAATCTTCTTCACATAGATGGAAAATACTGATTTCTCCAGCAACAACTGGAACTGTATATGGGTTGACTTAGAGCTGGTAAGATAACAACACAAGAGATACAAAAACAACTCAAATGAAATAATGCATTTCAAGATATCCAGCATATTACTCAACAAACTATGCAATTATGATGATTGGTAGATACCCTTAAATGAATGATTTCATGAAGAAAAGATGTGTTTGAACAACAAATCAAGATGGTTATTTATAATTTTGAACAATTGAAACAACTTGCGCCCATGTTGCAAGAAATGACTAATAAGTCAAATCGAGATAGTAGGGATATACAAAGGTTGTATAGTTGTTTAAAATTTGTTGCTGCAGTTATTGTAGCTGTATTAGCATTGATAGCATTTCCTGTTACGTGATGAGCATCTTTGGCAATTGCTGCTGCATTGACAACAGCTGGATCGATGGTGTGAACTGGTTTGATGTCAGAAGCGATATGGTGATATAATCAACTAGCAGATAAAGATGTGCGTGTATGAACATATACGTATGAATCAAGAAGTGTTCTAGGTAGTGTAGTTGATGGGAAAATGAAGCTGGGTGATGCATGCATGCAACTCTGAGCACAATTTGGGCAACAGGCTATCATTACTTTTTTGACGATGTGAGCTACAAATGCTGCTGTTTCCAAGATGATAAGTTCTTCTGAATGACTCCTTGCTTCCAAGTCTCTATCACAAATGAACTGATTACAAAGGGTCTATGTGAGAACGGTTCAGTGTATACAAAAAATAAATACAAGCAATTTGGATCTCGCAGAAAAAAAATCGTTACTCAAATTTCTTAATAAATCTCGCGAAGAATTAATTAAAGAAAGTACTCAAGAATGACTGGAAAATGCATGAAATGCAGTAAATACCGGATTTGTTGGGAGTGCAACCGGGCAGACACTGAGTTTTTTGATTAGGCTCTTTACTGGACTAAAAAGTCATACGACACATACCGTATGAACAACAAGAGTATTTCCTCATCGTAATGAGACAAATGAATCAGGACATACCACTACTCATCTTTCTTATAAAGGTGCTTCAGCAGTGGTAATAGATCAGGTGATGTCTTGATTGGAATGATACGCGGTTACGCAAGGAGTAGATGAATCAGGACAGTTTGTCCTATCAAACGGCGAACATACATTTTCTTTTTCTCTTGAAATGCAAGCTGAGGCGATGATGGATGTGGTGTCTAGTAATATGGGACAGTTGTTTGGTCTACAAATGCATAGTGTCAATCAAGATAGTTCACCTGTGTATATGTTTACGACACAACAAATAGATGGTAAAAACCTCTTTGTCTATCTCAATAATCAATGAGCAATAATCGAACCACAAGAAGGTGTTGCTGGTTTGTTTAAGATGACATTTCCTGCTACAGGAGAAGTAAGTTATCTTGTAGATCATTCGATCATTCAAGAGCGTGAAAAAAATAGTAATATCGAAACACTTCCTGTTTCAGGTGGAGAGTGATGAAAAGAGATACAAGAAGTTCGTTCCCTTACTGAACAAGAAAATAAACCCGTAGATGTAGATAAATCCATAATGGATGCGGTGTGACCTGCATTAAAACAACAGGTAGAGTCTGGAACTTTGTGAGAACGTCTCCATGAGTGATTACAAAGTATGAAAGAAACTTCAAAAACATTGTTTAATCAATTTATGCTGCAAACGATTACCCTATACGTTGACATTAAAAATGGCGCTTTAGTACAACCTGGTCAGCTTGGTAATTGTGCGAGACAAAATATGATGGAGTTTTTTCAAAATTTGGCAAAGATAGGTATTGTCTTGAGCCCAAAAGTTGCTTTTCCTATTTTAAATGTTATTCCTTTTACGAGCGCATGATTAGTTTATCTTTCTCAACAAATCCCATTTTTGAGTAATCTCGTAGGAGTTACCTTCAAAACGATGCAATCGCTCGATGACGCAACTCAGCAAGAAGTTGAAGAAATAGAAAGTAAACTAGGATGAATACTTGACAAGACGAAGACACAAATTAACGAGTGAGTTAAAAAGATAAAATGATTTGTAAAATGAGCAACTCAAGAGTTTAAAAACACCTTAATATTGATGGATTTACAACTAAGGAAGGCTTCCTTGGATGCACAATCTTGATTGCTTTTTGATGTAACAAATAGATCTCTAGAAGCAGAACTAGCAAGAAAGAATGCGTTTGAAGTGATGACAAATCTGGGAAAGTTTTTGTGAGTATATTCTGTATCATTTTTACCTCCTTTGCTCTTTCTTCCTGGATCAGGAGCAGTACTTGTCCGGTTTACACAAAACCAGAAAAATATAAAGAAATTTTTATGATTTTCGTATACGTGAGTTCATGAAGTTATCGAAGAAATATCAGTATGAGAGCAGGAACCGTGAGATACGGAATCTGTCAGCTCTTGAAATCCTGATATAAATAATGATACTCGCTAGTCTTGACTTTTAGTATTACGTGATATGGTAAGCAGTGTGAAACAACATCATGCTGAATTACATACACATCTTCAGCAGTTTGTTGATGCCCATATTCATGATATAGATCATGGCTTATTTACACCACTGGTCAACAGATTGGTAGAAGTTTTGTGATACACAAAAAGTGTGCATAAAAGGAATAAAATAGCTACTGATATTATAGCAATCCTCAATAACCAAGAGGTGTCTCATCAAACGAAAATAGATGAAATAGCAAAAATAATCGACGAGCATACCACTAACACTATAGAACAAAAAAAAGAGTATGATGAGACTATGAAAAAGGCAGAAGATGTTTTAGGAAAAGAAATATTTTCTACGCTTTCCCTAGCTCAGAAAGAAGCAATTCGATTAGCTCATATTATTGGTGATGGGGAAATTGGTGCAGATGGTAAAACTATAGGTGTAGATACGGTAGGAATACATTCAGATGGAACCACTAATTATACTCTTCATCAATTGGGAAGAAAGCTTGCATTACTGGAACAGGCATGATTTGATGGGGCTATCAGAAAGTTATTAGTAGAGAGGGGTGTGTGTGGGATTACGAATTTTATTCCTGCATGACTAAGAAATGTAGTAAATAGTATGTCATGATACCCTGGCTTGAATCCGAAAGAATCAATGGGAAAGAAGTTAGATAAGTGAGTTGTTTATAATTTATGACGTCTTTCTAGAGATAATGAATCATGATGAGTAAGTCAGCAAGTATTAGACTTAGCTGGTGAAAAGATTACTCTTTTTAGAGCAAATGATTATGATGGGACGCTATGTATTTTATGACCGAATTGAAGGTTTGTTACTATGCAACGTCGAGAAGAAAGCGCCATTCATCTGTGAAGAGATTACCAGTATAATGCATTATGATTTACTAGTAATGTCTCATCACAACATATAAAAATAGAGTTCACTTACGATTCAAAAGTGCTCATTACAGATCTTTCTGATACCTGAACTTGGTATGGAGAAAAAACAAATGACAACGAGAAAAGTGAAGTTATGTCTGAAAGCAGAATAACTGAAGCCATCTGATCTTGTACTAGTTTTGATCAGCTTTTCGCTTCTCTGAAAAAATATTCACCGCTTACTAATTCTCATGGTGATGCTTTATCTTACGATCATCTAGAAAAATATATTAACTATTATATATCGCAGTATCCACATGGAGAATCTTTATCTCAAGCAAGGGCAGGTTTGACTTCTAAGTATGGATTAATTGATAAGATACAAAGTTTGTGTAGTAAGAAAAATGTTGATTTCAATGAAATTCATGACTTTCAACAACTCTTTACTGTATTATACAATTTGTGATGAGTGCAGTGAAGTCAAACGTATTATAAAGCACCTGACTTGATAAAAATCATACAAAGTATTAAACAGAACACTGAACAAGGAACTCCTCTTAGCAATGAAATTTATCAAATAACGAATACATGATGATTGAGAGATCAAGTTGTGAGGCTTTTGAATTCACTAGACATCAGAAATGATGCTCTTATGAATACACTACGACCAAATGGTTTTTTTGATACTGTATGACAGTGAGCTGTGTGAAACTGCTATAGTATAACGAGTAACCAACTTATAAAAGAACATCCAAAAGCTAGAGAATTGTTGAATAGAACTATCAAGCAGTGACGTACTCCTGATGAGTACGAAGTAACTCTTCGATGAAAATTTGCTGGACGCCGAGAGGAGTGATCAGTATATGTGAATAAAAAGGATATAGATTACACTAAACAATTAAAAAAATGACAACTTGGTGATTATATATTGGAAAGAGCTTATGCATCATTCAGAAACATGATATATAAGTGAGTACATATTTCCAAGTGAATGAGTCTTACGGGTATGACATTAAGATATGTTCAACCAAATGGTGCTCTCGTGCATGAGGGTGGGTATTGATACGAAGTGTTTGAAGCATTCTTTTGACAAAATGCAAAAATTACACCATTTATTACTAATGGAGCAAATGCTAATACCTTGTTACAACCTCTCGTCAATTGAAAAAAAATATACTTAGGTTCTTTACAATGAGATAATGATACTCAGTCATATTATATCAATGATATAAATGGCACTGCTGTAAAATTATATAAAAGTCATGCATATTACATCTCTTGATATGATACGAATGTTTCTCCAGCACTAATCGAAGTGGTAAATCCACATGATACCTGAACAAAGAGATTTTGGATAACTATAGATCAAGCATTACAATCCTTTAGTTGATGAACTATTATTGATTTACAGTAATATATCTATTTTTTGTGAAAAAAAAGACGATAAATATGCTACTGCAACACTATCTTCTCTCCATCAGTATCAATCCTTATATTTTCTCCCTCACTAATTTTTCCATCCAGAAGTGCCATAGCGATCTCATCGAGCAAATAACGCTGCAGAGCACGTTTTAGTGGTCTTGCTCAGAATGCAGGATCTCGTCATTTTTTAGCTAAGAAATGGGTTGCTTCTGGCGTGATAGTGAGCGTGATATGATGTTCATCGGCAAGAAGTTTTTGGTAGTAGTTGAGTTGGATAGCGATGATCTGATCGAGCATTGCTTCACTTATGGGATTGAAGATGACGATTTCATCGAGTCTGTTCAAAAACTCGGGACGGAAAAAACGTTGTAGCTCTTGCATGAGTTCTTTTTCGAGATCATCATTACCGCTCACTCATACTTGTTTGGTGGTGAGATGCTCCATGATTTTCTGACTACCGATATTTGAGGTAAGAATTACTATCGTATTCTCGAAATGCACTGTTCTTCACTTACTGTCGGTGAGTCTGCCATCATCGAGGAGTTGGAGGAGGAGGTTGAAGACATCTGGATGCGCTTTTTCGACTTCATCAAACAAAATGACGCTGTATGGTTTACGTCTGACGATCTCAGTAAGTTGTCCCCCTTGTTCATAGCCGACATAACCAGGAGGCGATCCAATGAGTTTACTCACCGCGTGCGCTTCCATATATTCTGACATATCGATACGTATGAGCGCCTTCTCATCATTAAAGAGAAATTCAGCAAGCGTTTTTGCAAGTTCAGTCTTTCCTACTCAGGTCGGTCCGAGAAAGAGGAATGATCAGATAGGTCTGTGAGGATCTTTGAGCCCTGCTTTTGCTCTTCTGATTGCGCGAGCGACGAGTTCAGTTGCTTTTTCTTGTCCGACGACACGTTCACCGAGATGTTCTTCGAGATGCGTGAGTTTTTCTTTTTCTGACGAGATAAGTTTGCTTACGGGGATATTTGTCCATCTGCTTACGATTGCAGCGATATGTTCCTCATCTACCGTATCATTGAGACCGAAATCGCCTTGCTGCTCGAGTTCTTGTTCAGCTGTGGTGAGTTCTTTTTCACGTTGAGGAATCTGACTATAACGAATATCTGCTGCTTTGGTATAATCGGTCTGTTTTTCAGCGACATCAGCTTCATGAATGAGTTGTTGGATGGTTTCTTTGAGTTCTTTGGTACGCATGACGAGTGCTCTGTCATTTTCTCGACGCGCTTGCTGGGTAGAAAATAACTCTTTTGCTTCCGCTAGTTCCTTATCTATCTCGTTTAGTCTCTTTTCCCTCTCTGAGGACTTTGGATTTTTCGTTGATTTTTCAGCAGTGAGTGCCTGTTTTTCTATTTCCCATTGTCTGATCTGTCTTTCTAGTTTTGCCATAGATACTGGCATCGTACTGATGTTCATCTTGACGCTTGCAGCAGCTTCATCGATGAGGTCGATAGCCTTGTCAGGAAGTCTTCTATCTGCGATATACTTGGTACTCAGATCAACCGCAGAGATGAGGGCATCATCACTGATACGAACACCATGATGGGTCGCATAACGATCTTTGATTCCTCTCAGGATAGCTAACGTATCATCTCTACTTGGTTCATCGACCATGACGGGTTGGAATCTTCTCTCGAGTGCAGGATCTTTTTCTATATGTTGTCTATATTCATTCAGCGTAGTCGCTCAGATGACCTTGATGGTTCATCTCGCGAGCGCAGGTTTGATCATATTTCCCATATCGAGTGATCATTCTGCTTTTCCCGCTCAGACGATCATATGAAGTTCGTCGACAAACAAGATGACGCGTCCTTCAGCAGATTCGAGCTCTTGGAGAATAGCTTTCAGGCGTTCTTCAAAATCACCTCTATATTTGCTGCCTGCCATAAGTGATCACATATCTAGTTCGATGAGACGTTTATCTTTCAGACTATCGGGGACATCACCTTTGACGATCATCTGAGCAAGTCACTCGATGAGCGCTGTCTTTCCTACTCATGGATCTCCGACGAGGACAGGATTGTTTTTTGTTCTCCTACTCAATATCTGGATTGCACGTCTGATTTCTGTTTCTCTTCAGATGACGGGATCGAGTTTTCCTTGTTCAGCCAAGGCAGTAATATCTTTTCCGTATTTATTTAGTGCGTCAAACGAATCTTCGTGATTGTCTGAGGTGACTTTTTTTCCTTTTCTAAACTCATCGATAGCTTCTTTGACTTGTTTACTGCTTATGTTTTGTACAGAGAATAGGGCATTTATTTCATTGATCTTCATGGTTGCAAGTAAGATGTGTTCCGCAGTGACGTAGGTATCGCCCATATCGTTCGCTATTTTTTCTGCTTGTTCGAGTATGTCTTGTAAAGAGTTTCATAGAGCTGGCTCCACGGGTTGTTCGACCTTGGGGAGTTTACCAAGGATATCGTCAAGAGCTGCTCTCAAGCGACCAAAATCCACAGATGCTTTCTTGAGTACGGTTTGAAGGATTCCTCATTCTTGGTTAATTAAGGAAAAAAGCGCATGTGGAGGAGTGACTTCCGTATGGTGGTATTTTTTTGCAAGGAGTTGCGCTGCTTGTAATCATTCGAGGGTTTTATGAGTAAATTGATTGAAGTTCATGATTGTTTTATAAAATATAAAATAATATGGCACTTATTATATATACGTGCTATATTACCCCAAAAATAGTAACTTTCAAGAGAATTTATATATTTGTGATTTGTATAGTAAGTATGTCAATACAGATAGACTTGTAGATCTGAAAAATATGCGTATGACAGAAGTATGTTTTTTAATTTTCTTTTTTTACATGAAACAATGTTTCTCCTTTATGTAACAAAGTATTGTGAGTGATCCGTATCGTTGTGGGTTTATGGATGTTGTATATGGGTATTATGAAACTTGGTGCTGATGCACAGACTATGGAAATGGTAGGAGGTGCAGCTCATGGGTTTGGTCTTACTTTCTTATCTGCTGTTTCATGGTTCTGGATTGCAACGATTGGTGAAATCCTTGCAGGACTTTTCCTCGTTTCAGGTTGTTGTAAACTTACCAAGATCGGTGCATGATTAACGATTATTATTATGATTTTTGCTTTAAATCTTCTCGGATGGACTACGCCAGATGCTGTCTTGGCATGGGTATTCTTGATTGCTGCTGTAGCCATTCTTGTATGGGGAAGAGGAGCACGATGTTTTTGTTCTTGTTCTGCATGCAAAGCATGTAAAGATGGTTCATGTGATACTGATGTATGAAATTGTTGTGGATGAGTGCGTGATTCAGGTATGATGAAAGATGGTATGGGTCAGATGAAGGAATGAGCTACTACTATGAAAGCTGGAGCAGTAGCCTCAGCAAATGAAATGATGGAAACCGTAAAAGAAAAAGCTGAGGATATGGTAGAATCAGCTAAAGAAACGATTCATGAAAAAACTGCATAGGTAGAGTGATATGTTAGTAAAAACAAAAAAAAACTCCTTCGAAAGAGGGAGTTTTTTGATATGGAGAGATTATTGGCTATAGATAATAAATAGAGCGGGCATATTGCCTTTTACTTCTGGAGATCATTGTGGTTGTGTATGGTTTGTATATTCAAGTTTTTTAGTTGTGGTGTTTTCTATTCGTCATCCATCCATTTGTCATTTATTTCAAATTCAATCACAATAAAGCACACGCACAAACTGAGAATCACTAAAAACTTTTTTCACAATTGCTGGAGTAACATTCTTTAGAGTTATTACTCATTGTCTTCAGTTTGTCATTTCTACCAAAAAGCGACCATTAGATCAGATTTCAGGGAGGATATTTTCGTTTATAGTTCAATTACGTTTGATAGAGGGAAGTGTACAAAGATCTCTTTTTTCATCGACTAGTTTATTAATATCAGCTTGCTTTTTTTCAGATATATGGCTAAAAATCATTTTTCCTCATTGAATGATGAGTAATCATTCTCATTGTATTGATGAATGCGTAATGTCTAGAGACTGTCATGTAGATACTCAATTATCTACCGCTAGTCCAGTTATTATGTTTCATTTTTCATAAGTAGGTCATGGAATGATTATGCTCACCTTTCTATTTTTATTGTATTCTATGAGATTTCTTTCTATCAACTGTTGGTTAGGAAAGCTTTCTGTTAGTGATATTTGTTCGAAAAAATTAGCAGAACTGTTGCTACTCATAAACATAGTTTTGGTTTTATCTCAAAAATATTGAAAATTTCACACTTCTTTTCAATGCAACATAATCAGATAGCAGGTAGTGGACGATGTGGATTGTTCAGGTTTTTCTAGTAATATTATAGGATCTACTTGTTCTACACTTTCTCCAATTCATTAGATATGTTGTTTTTCTAAACTGTTTTCTTCTATTGTTTCGTAGAGAGAATTCAATAATGTATTTATTGCTTGTTCATTATTATTTTCTTTGTTCTCGTGCTGATTCATCGCTTCTCACATCTCGTATGCATATATAAAAACCTATACAAAAGTATATCGGTTTTTTTAAAAAACACAAAAAAACAAAGATATTCAAAGAGAATTACCACGTTAGTTTACAGGTACTGTAATTCTTTTCTTCGAAACAATTTTCGATTTAAGGAAATTGTTTTATTTACAAATAAAATCTATCCTCTTGGTTTTATCCAGATATGGACATCATCTGCACCGTTTTTGACGTCTTTGCGTGGTCGACGAATCTTGAGGAGATGAGAAAAATCTGCGTAACTAGTGATACAGGTGAGGTGCATGGTATCATAATTGCTCAGTCCGACCAATGAACGATAGATCTCTTTCAATCATTCTGGAGCAAGACGTTTTCCGTACGGAGGATTGGTGATGATACAGGTTTGTTGTTCTGGATCGCCCAGGGTCGCAGGCATTTCATGGGTGAGAAGATCATGCTCGAAAAAGGTAATCGTATCTGCTACTCATGCACGTTCTGCGTTTTTACGTGCCATAACTAACATCTCTGGATCGTTATCTGATCAGAAAATGACAAACGGTTTGTCCGGATAGCTTTTTGCCTGAGCTGCATCATATACCGCACGGAACTCTGCTTCGTTGTAGTGAGAAAAGTGTTCGAAGGCAAACATCCTGAGTAATCCAGGAGCGATATTTCTCGCGATCATAGCTGCTTCGATAGCGATAGTTCACGCGCCACAGCACGGATCTCGCAAACGTTGTTGTCGACGTCGTCCACTCATCAAAATAAGTCCTGCAGCGACATTTTCTTTTAGGGAAGCTGCTCACTGGTCGAGTCTATATCATCTCTTGTGTAATCCATCGCCTGAGGTGTTCAGAAAAAAGGTTACCTTATTGTTGACGATCTGGACCATGATTTCGTATGGATCTTTGGTTGGTTTTTTTAGGGGTGTTCATGTTTCCATGACTTGGGTGAGAACTGCTTTATGGACGATTGATTGGATTGATTTTTCAGACATCAGGGTAGACTGAAAGCTATGTGCTTGGACAGCAATAAATTCGGTGGAAGGGAGTCGTTGTCTTCGATCTATCTCCTGAGTGATCGTAAAAAGACCGTCAAATGTCTCGCAAAAAACGGCTTCTTGGAGTTGGATATATACCTTGGAGGCGATTCTGGATCGCAGATTGATAATCATCATCCCCTTGAGGTCGGTGTCGACGTAGGTTCCCGTATCGAACGAATCTATCGGCTTGAAGCGAAGATATTTGAGCTCTTGATTAAGTGTGCTGACAAATCCATAAGAACAGGTGATGAGGAGACGCATGAGAAAGGGGAAATGAAAGGAATGGATTTCAAAGGAAGATTTCAAAGGAAGATTTTGCTATTTTGTTTTTCATTTCAATATCCTAATATTCGCATGAAAGGTTTTGACCTCACTGAAAACAAAATAGTCAGCGTATTCTTTCGCAAGAATTTCTATCTGTCGGGTCATCATCTCTAGAAACATGGTGAGTGGAGCAGTGGATAAAGAATTACCCGTAGCCCCTCTTTTTCAAAGAGGATCGAAAGGTGATTCTGTATATGCAATTATTTGATCGAACATGATTCTATACAGATCAAGTCCATCATCTCCTCAAATAAATGCCATGGTAGGTTCTCGCTTGGTGATACGTTCGTCAGCGTTGTTTGCAAACATTTCATCTGGGATGTAGGGTAAGTTGGCTACCAGAACGACCGGTTTTCAGATGAGAAAAGCTTGTTTAAAATCATTATGATCGAGCAAAGAACAGTCTATTAAACTCGTTTTTCCTTGTTGAGTCGCATCTAAGAGTTGTCATTTGTTTTTTTCTGCGATAGCTAGTGCATCGCTACTCAGGTCACACAAATACGCAGCATCTATATGTTCGCTTTCATAATACATTGTTGCTACTCACAAAATACCAGATCATGTTCATACATCGAGGAGAATATGAGGAGTTGTTTGAAGAGCAAAAAACTCGCGTACTGCTTCGATCATATATTCTGTTTCTGGACGAGGAATGATTGTTGCAGGCGAGACAGAAAATCTCAATTTCGCAAATTCTACATACCCGAGAATATATTCAAGCGGTTCTTTGTTGTCTACATATCTAGTATACATGGTGTGAATTTCTTTGAGTTGTTGTTCTGTGAGGATCTGATCTGAAGACGAAAAAAGAGCAGTTTTCGAAAGTCAAGTGACCTGACACACGAGCTTTTCGAGAATGGGCTTTTGGTTGTATATAGGCGATTTAAGAAGATCAAAAATAGTCATAAAAAAAGGAATTTAAATAATTATATCATACATACTGAAAAGCATAGAAAATGCACGAGGAAGTTTTTAACATATTTGTAAAATTCTCTTGCAATTAAGAAAAAACTTGTTACCATTCCAATACATTTATTCATTCTAATTATGATTCTTACGTTCAATCATTTATATAGAAACTTTATGCTCTGGAGAAATTTCAGGGAAGAGTTTACTATGAGTGAAACAATGATAAGAGTACCATAAATACGTCTCTCATTACAGCACTATACGAAACACTCTTCCATTCATTGGAAGAGTGTTTTTCTTTGTTTTGGAACTGATTCTTTGTTGCATTGGATAAAAATGCACATCGGTTCTGACCCGTATTGTGGAGTAATATAAATGTAAAAAAATTTACTAATGACAGGTCCTGCGATTAGTACAAACAAATTATTTTTATTTTGTGTTTTTTACGATGCCAACAATATGTCGTTCAACATCTCTTTCTTTACAAGAAGCTTGACAACAGTGAGCATCCAGGTCTTTTCATCTTGGTCCCTTAACTATAAGAGATCTTTTTCCAGTAC
>Ga0163148_10001912_pt1 | contig 26140 bp, 21 predicted proteins | sample OliLakLV19MP7P2_FD_148606 | JGI IMG/M metagenome (GOLD analysis project Ga0163148, IMG submission 148606) | Freshwater microbial mat bacterial communities from Lake Vanda, McMurdo Dry Valleys, Antarctica- Oligotrophic Lake LV.19.MP7.P2 | ecosystem: Environmental > Aquatic > Freshwater > Lake >... | reverse complement strand
CGGTTCACGGGGGAGGAGGCAGGCAGGTTCATTATGGATGAGCCAGCGGCACCACCACCAGACCCCAACGCACAGGCTGAACCACCCATGCCCACTGACCCCAACCAGATGGCAATCGCCGGGGCACAGCAGGTTGGTGGACAGGAGATGGGTCGGGCTGTTGAGACTCAGGTAATGGCTGACCAACAGTTCGCAGACCAGCAGGCGCAGGAGCAAGGGCTAATCTAAAAACAACGAAAGTAACAACATTAAATCACAAAGGGAGTTACGACATGGCAATCTATGGTGACGGTGTATTTGAGGATGATGAAATCCAGGCTGATGTCCCCGTTGTTGAACAGACGGAAGAGGATAAGCTGCGCCAGATGGGTGCAGAACTAGGGCTATTCGATAAGGAAGACCCTGGTGATGTGGAAGCCGCTCCGGTTGAGGAAGTTGTGGAGCCAGTGGAGGATGTTACGCCACCTGAGTCCTACTCCTTCAAGACTGAGAGTGACTTCCAGGAGGCAGCACTCAAAGCACTAGAGACAAAACTGGGGGTTCCTATCGCGGCTGTCGTGGAGATGCTCGAAGATTTTAGCGGATACCGAAATCAGAATCTTATCGAACAGCAGAAGCAACCACTCAAGAGCGAGTGGGGCGATGAGTTTGACGACCGCTACGACCAGGTAGTTGCCAAGTACCAGACACTATCCCCTGATATGCAGAAGGCTCTCGACAATACTGAGGGTGCGAAGCTTATCTGGGCGATGATTGCACAGGATGGTGGCAGCTCAGTCCCAACACCCCCACGCTTTGACCGTCAGGGTTCAACAACCAACCGTTCCGCAGCCAAGTTCCTGTACACCCAGTCACAGATTGAGAACCTCTCATTGGCAGAATACCAGAAAAATGCCAATGATATCAACGATGCCTACTCCAGAAACCTGGTAGACCTGGCTAATTAATTTTGTACTAAGGACAGTTAAACGCTATGAGTGGATATTCAGGTGAGATGATTGGGAAGTCTGAGGCGAGAGCTTTTATTCCCGAACAGTGGCAGCAAGAAATCTACCGCTACCGTATGGAGAATCTAATTCTCACTAAGTACGTCATGAGCATCAACTTCGGGTTGAAGCAGGGTGACTCAATCCGTCGTCCCAAAATCTCGCGGTTAGCCGTGGGACAGAAGATGGCTAAGGCTCCCATCGAGTACCAGGCAGTTACGGAATCGGAATGGAGAATGGTGGTCGAGCGCTACACGTACTCCGCAGTTATGATTGAGGATATCGTTGAGCTACAGGCACACACCAACCTCCGTGCTGAGTACACCAAGGAAATTGGGGTAGCCCTGGCTCGTGACTTTGATTACGCTGTCATGGCGCAACGTCAGGCTATCATTGCTTATGGTGCGGGTACCAACAACACCACGACCTCTAACTCCCACATCGTCACGGCGGGTACAATCTCTGAGAACGAGATTCTTGCAGCAACCGAAGTCCTCGACCGCCGGCGAGTACCCAAAGAGGGTCGTATCTGGATTATGCCCGTGGCAGCGCTCTCCAGTCTCCTAACCATCGACCGATTCATCAACAGTGACTTTATTGATGGTCGTCCTACCCAATCGGGTGAAATTGGTCGCCTGTATGGCGTTCCAGTTATTGTGAATAACAACATGGGTATTAATACCACCACTGGTTTCTTCAATGGTGATAACGGCGTGGGTTCTCCCTCCCCTGGTGTGGCTGGCTCCCTGTACTACCCCACTCAGGAGGATGTGCCTGGTACTTACGGTCTACCCGTGAACTACTACACCTCCATGCTCCTTCACCCAGAAGCCATAGCGATGGCATGCCAGAAGAAGCCCGCAGTCCAGGCTGAGTATGACATTGATTATCAGGCTACCAAGGTGGCATCCACTCAGATTTATGACCTGAAGCTGTATCGCCCAGACCACGCCGTTTGCGTAAGTCATGATGAGGACGCGCTTATTTAATTAAGTGTGCTATACTTAATCCATGTGGGGGGCGTAACTGGTTTGATGTATACCCAGGTTCCCCACTTTTTTATGTGCTACAATCAGAATACAAATTAATCAAGGTAGTTGCTATGCATCACGACTGTATGTTTGTTTACCTGAGTACAGAACACAGCTACATCCTAGAATCCCGGAGCGGAGAATTTATCATCAATGAAGATTTTAACGCTGAACGTTCTATCCTCATAGATTCACTCGAAATCACTAAATTTCCCTGCTTAGTGATGCTTAGTTACGATGACGCTGAGGGGGATAATCCCAAGGCAAGCACCATGCCCATCTCGCTCCTCCGGTGTGATGAGCCAGAAATAGAGTACGAGGATTAAAAAGTGTGCTATGCTGTTAGGTGCTTACACAGTAGTCCTTCCCTTACCGGAGGGGCTTTTTTTGTGGGCTAATCAGGAAACATCACCTAATTTTTTTTTGTATTATCATGCCGTCATCCACCACCACCCTGCTACAGGCTGCAAACACGGTGCTGCTCACTATCAATGAAAGACCCCTGCCCAACCTATCCACCGTCCTGGGGCAGCAGGTACGGGCTTGCTTGTCTTCTGCCCTCCAGCGCCTAGTCGAGGAATCCAACTGGACTTGGCTGGAATCTACCCAGGGTGCTGTCTCCTGGAACTCAGTGGGACAGGCAACACTGGCTGACGATATCCAGCGTGTCCGGCTAGTCCAGTACCGGCGTGTCGATGGGAGTTGGGACAGGCTCCGATTCCTTGATGCGGACTCGTTCGATGAGTTGCAGGACGAGCCGTACTTAGTGACCCAGACTACCTACTACCCGAACTGGTATACCCTGGACGACTGGAACCTAGTCAGGGTAAGCCCCTACCCCACCAACGCTATTGACCAGGCAAAAATCAGGTTCAAGGTTATCCGCCGAATCTCCCTACCTACCGTTGAGTCTGCCGTCTTAGACTGCCCGGAGCAATTCATCGAAGCCCTGATTAAGAAGGCGGCACAAGAGTTTTCCATACGACACGCCGAAGACCCAGCCCTCAGCCAGATGTTTGGTCAGGGTTATGAGCAGGAGGTACAGTCCCTCCGAAATCGCCACAGACCGGGGCAGACCAACAGCTATTCCATGTACCGTGGTCAGAGAGGTAGAGAGTAAATGGCAGAACAACAGGCAGTACAGACAGACCGGACAGGCTTTACGGCTGCCGTATCTGGTGGTCTTAACACAACGGCATCCAGGCTGGCAATGCCCGAAGAGGACAGCCCAGACCTGCTCAACGTCAACATCAACTATGACGGCTCAGTCAGTAAACGAGAAGGATTTGACATCTATGAAGGTACTACACCAGCCGAAACTCTTTCAAGCCCTCGTCCTCGCGGAGCAACCGCCTCTTCCAGTTATTACACCTACGGAACCAAAGCAACCCCGTACTCAGTTGTCTTCCATCGCTATCAAAGTACGCCTGCTGCCGGGGTAGGGATGGAGATGACCCTCCTGAGGGACAAGGTTTTCTCTAATCCCCGTGGGTGGACTAGCGCGGGTGCGACTGTCTGGTCAAACCTAGCGACCGTCAAACCAGATATTACCGTTATCCAGGACAGTGACAGGATACGCCTGCTCTACCTGACCGGGACTAACGTTCCCGTGCAGTTCACCATCAAGGAGCGTGACCTGACCTTCGTGAGTAACCTGGCTGAGTACGGTGCAATCGCCGGGGCACCAACCCTAAACGAGACAAACCAGTGGGGTGGTATCAACGCCACTAACACGTTCCTGATTAATAAGACGACCCTGGTGGTGTATTCAGGAGACTTCTCTGTCAACAAGATAGCCGCCACGGTGCCCGACGGGAACTACTGGTGTGTGTTTGTGAGCTGGCAGTGGTGGTGTCGTGCCCAATATGTGCGGGGGGACTGGTGCCAGGATGTCCGTAACAGGTTTGCTGTGGATGCCGTGCGAGACAAAACCATCCCGGTACCACCAAATCTCCTGTACGGTATTGTAGGTCTGCCTTACAGCACTACACTGGTGCCATACCCCATCACCCTAAATGATAACAGTGGGTACGCTGGTGGTTATGTCTTCAGTCAGACCACGGCAACATCCAACCACTACCAGTTTTCGACTGGATACAGTCCCCTTGCCAACGCCACCACCCAACCCTCCCCGAACTTCGTAACTTTTGGGGCTGTGACAGGTGGTTTAGTAAGGTTCGACAGGGGCTTCCGGGCTGACTTCAATAGCACGATAGAGATTGATGAATCCCAATGCTCCGCTGTAGTAACCAACGCCATTGACGGATTTATTGTCGCCATCCGGAACACGTCGGGAAGTGGAACCGTAGCACCCTCGTGGCAGAAAAGGATAGCTGACTATTCTATTGACCTCGTTGGCTCTGGTGCGGCGATGAAGTGGTGGTCGTTCGATGGTATGAGTAATGGTGCGGGTGCCCAAGTCAAGGCAGACTGGGACATCTACTTCAGCTACACCCAACTTAACGGAACCTACGCGGGGACTGGGGCAATCAGCGCCCCTAATGCTATTGACCTGCCCTTCGATGGATACCCGTGGGCTGCTCCGGGCTTGTGGGAGATTGCCAACTACGAGCAGGGGGACTTCCCTGACACCGGAACCATCTTCCAGGGTCGCCTATACCTGGCTGGTTTTGCCAAACTACCTGGTGCCATCCTCGTATCAGACCTCTACGATACGACTCAGGTAGGGGTATTCTACAAAAGTTTCCAGCTAGAGGTTACTACTGGGGAGGCTGAGTCACCATTCGACATCTCCGTGGGGCTACAGAGCGCAGACGACATCATCAAGTGTGTGCGCGAGTGGCAGAATTCCCTGTGGATTTTCTCCAAATACTCGGTGTATCGCCTGACGGGTGGGGACGCAGGGATATCCTACGGCACGTTCAGCCTCCAAGCCACTGCCGGGGTGGGGGTTATCAACAGCCAGTCCGTTGCCATGACAGACCAAGCCCTGATGTTCCTCTCAAACCAGGGACTCTACAAGCTAGTGCCTGCCGGGGGTTTGTCTGATGCCTATGCGGTCGAAGAGGTATCCAGCAAAATCCGCACCGTGTTTGAGGACAGGCGGAACATGGAGAGTCTTGCCTACCTCGTGTGGGACTCCGTACGCCAGAACTTATACATGGCGCTTCCAACAACATCAACCACCCGGACGACGGACTTCTTCGTCTACTTCGCCCAACGGAATGCCTGGTCAAGGTGGGCTGACGGCAGTGGTGAGGGCTTGTTCACCAAGCACGCCTTCATGAGCTACAACACCCCCTCTGACTCCGACCTGTACATCGCCCACCTAGTCACAACACCAACATACCAAGGGGATACAGTCTATGAAGGTTATCGCATATCTCGTTACCCTAATCAATATTTTGTCGATGTTTGTATTGGTGCCGTATTCTCTGGGAATTGGGCAAAGCCTTGTCAGAGAGTCGTCTATTACACACTTGAAAATGATGTATTTGAATACTCAACCACCGTCGAGAGTTCAGGGCAGGTAACTGGATTCAAGATGCTTCCCTTCACGGATGTCCAGGATGTTGAGGTCTACCAGAACACGGTCAAATTACAGTTCGGGACGGACTACTACAAGACCCTTCAATCGACCATAGTATTAAACTTTGAGTCGGCGGGACAGCCCATCGTCATTGAGCAACGCACCACCGAACTGAAGCCCACCAGCAGTGTCGTGGGATACAAGCGTATCGTGACGGCAGAGCAGACGACAGCACCAACCTCACCCACCATCGCAACGACCAATCCAATCGTCTACGGGAACCCGGCAATCAGTGGGGCAGCAGAGCCTCTGTACGCCGTGGCAATCCAGTATCCCGCCTACCACAGCACCATCACCATGAGCAGGGGTACGCTGGCGAATTACAAGCGGATGAAGACCTACTTTGGGTATTACCGGAATGAGCTGGGTAAGTACCTAGAGCGGTTGGACATTCTGTCGGGTGAGAGCCTGGAGCTTATTGGCACGACGGTCAATAGCATTGGGGTGTCTATCGTTGTCCTGTTCAATGACGAGGCAGACGGCTCCCCAATCATGTCCGAAATCCTGGGGTCGGATGAGCTGTTCTGGGATGCGGCGAACTTAGGTCAGGCGACACCACCCAAGCAATCTACCCAGTACACCCGTGCGTTCGTCCCCATTATCGGCGGGGCTTATAGCTTCAACGTCGTCAACTTCTCCTTCGATGAGAAGACCTGGCGGCTAGTGGGGTACGAGATGCAGGTCAAGGTAAAACAGGGTAAGGGACTATCCCGGACAGACTAGGCTAATCAGAGGTCATAGCGGCTAACGACAGTTAATCTCTACGACCTGAAAACAATACCTTATTTTTCTTTGTATTATGCCCCCAGCAGTCATTGGCGCGGTAGGGTTAGCAGCCTCGGTTGCTGGTTCGGTAGCCCAGATGTCATCCCAGTCTAAAGCAGCTAGGAAACAAGACCAGGCGATTGAGGAGCAGGTACAGTCCTCTCAGCAACGCCTTACTCTTGCATACCAAAATCAGCAGATTGTTAGGGAACAATCTAAAATTGCCCAGGCTAAGGAGCAGGAGCAACTAAAGGCAAATCATCAGCAGAACCTACTTGTCATCAACGAACAGCGGATGCAGGCACAGTTGGCTGGTATTCAGTCCCAAGCGGAGTCGAGCGGCATTCGTAATGACGCTAAAGCGCAGGCGGCAAACTTGCTCAAGGATTATAGCAACCAGACGAACCAGCTTCTCACCCAAAATGAGAACGAAATGGCGGGACTTAACCAAGCCACAGACAGCATGAATTCCCAGGAGAGTGCCGGGAAAGTTGCTAGAGCTGGCAAACAAGGTAGCCCCAACACGGTTTCGTCCGGTGCCCGTGAGCAGACACTCGTAAACCAACAGGCAGCACTAGACCAAGGAGTCCAAGGGAACGCAGCCACACGGGACTTCCAAGCCCGGAATGCAACAGAGTACGGTAACAAACTGTCGGAGAACCTTATTAAGCAAGCAGAGACGGCAGCGGGGTACATTGAATCGACCCAGGCAAACCAGAACCAGACGGATGCTAACACATTCGACGGGGGAGTGGTTGCGGAGAATTTCCAGAACAGACGAAATCTAATGGCTAGCAAAGCTGCATTCTTATCTGCACAAGGGCAGAACAGTACGCAGTACCTCGGACAGTTGCTTGGTGAGAGGGCGCAAATCTCCCAAGCGACTGCCCAGAGAGGGAGTATCCAACGCCCAGGAATACTCAGCTACGCCACCTTGGGGATTAGTGCTGCAACCCAGGCTTATCAGCAGGGTCTATTCTCACTCGGTCGCTCGACAGGTACCCCCTCCTCCCGCATCTCAACCCTACCTCCGGCAGTCAATACTAATATCAATTCATTCCCACCCACCAACACGACCTACTCCGGCACTACCGGAAATGAGATGAGAGGATAACCACTATGGCTCAACTACCACCGAGAAACACAGCCCTAGTGGACATCATGGGCACAAACAGTCCCCGGATGAGAGCGCAGACAGTACAGGGCACCCAGACACCCATCAGTCAGGACATCACCGACCAGAAGTTCGCCGAATCCAGGCAGTCCGTAGCCAAGATGTACCAGGATACGGTGCAGGGTCTAACGGATGTTGCCACCTCCAAGTCCTCCAGCCTAACCAGCCGGGGCAGGGGTCAGGGGGCAGCAGAGATTGCCGGACTCTTTGAGTCTGTGGCTACGGGTGTCAAAGTATACCAGGACGTAGAGGCAAAGCGTAAGGTTGCTGAGGCAGAGAAGGCGGCGGGTGAGTCCAAGGTTGCGATGACCCTGGCGAACCAGAGCGTCCGTACAGCAATACAACAAAAAATAAGTGATTTGAATGAGGCTATCAATACCCGCACGGGTGGCGAGGGTGTCAATAAAATCCGTCTTGACATCGACCAGATGCTTGCGGAGAACAGGTCAAGGTTAGACCCCAAGGATTACGAAGAGCTTGAGAACCTGGTTGTTGCCGCCAGAAATTCCGCATCGGATGAGTACTACACCCGCATCTGGAACACCCAGGATGAGATGGTGAAGTCCGAGAAGGCGGCACAACTAGCCACCATCACGCTCCAACTATCCCCAATGCTGGGGGCACTCAAGACAGCCCGGACTGCCGAAGAATATCAGACTGGGATGACCACCATTCTGGAAGCTGCGGTGGCGGCGACTGGAGACATGACCCCTAGTGAGCGGTCTGTCTTCCTCACACCCCTCCTCAACCAGCTAGCGGCTGACTCCCAAGCCAGTGTCGCTACGGTCACGGGTATTGCCCAGACTCAGGAGGATATCCAGTCTGCACTACCCGCGCTGGAAGCCTGTAATGCCCAGTACGGCGATGACCCCAACGCCCTAAGCGCCTGTAATGAGCAGGTTCGGGGACAGTTCCCTGGTGCATCCGCACTGATTACGGCACGTAAGAGCAACTCTGAAATCCGCTCCTTCACCCTGTCGTCTGTTAGAGACCAGGTGGCTTTGCAGGAGCTGGCAATCCAGACTAATGACCAGGAGATGCAGCGCACGGCTGGGGACTTCCGTTCAGCAACGGTGCAGAGACTAGCGTGGCAACTGGCTCAAGAGGATGGCAGCTCTCGTGCAGAGCGAGAACGCATTCGCAGCAACCCATCAGCCACACCGATTGAGAAGGAAGCCCTGGCAATGGCTGAGGCTAACGACAAAGACAAGGCGGCACTGGACAAGCTCAATGAGGATATCCTCTCCCAGAATGCGGAGATGGAGTCACTCGCCGATAAGGTTGACCCCAAGAGGATGGGGGATAGTACTTACCTAGCAGCCTCACGCGACCCCATAACCGGGGAAATAGTGTCCCCCGTGGAGATTCCGGGTGGTGCATTCGCTATCCGACCTGGGATATCACGGATAGCATTTGATACAGCCTACGCCCGAACACAGGAGACGATACGACAGCGGGATGAGTTAATATTCAACGGGCAGCAGCGGGGGATTGACCTTACCAACATCCGCAACCAACAGTACCAGGTGCCCGTCAATCAGGTCTTGGAACACGGTCGCCAGTTGGCAGCAGCCCAACGACCCAGACCCACCCTCCCGAATAGCCAGTACTCACTCAGTCCTGACGGAACAGTTTCCCCCGCAACGCCAAATTTTAATCGGGTTGATGGGGGAGGGCGCATACCCACTCAACCTATTGTCCCCCTGCGCCGCCTCCAAGATGGCAGACGGGGTGATGCCCAAACCGACATGATTAGTCCCATCTCCGGTGTGAATGCCATTATCACGGATGGGTATGGTGAGCCTGGTAATGGTGAGAACGGTCGGGGGAGGTATCACTCCGGTATTGACATTGCCTCAGACCACAAGGGGGATATCCCCGTACGGGCTATGACGGGTGGGACTGTACTCCACGCTGCCAACTGGGGTGATACCGGGTATGGTGGCACGGTCACGGTACGCTCACCCTCCGGGCACGTAGAGCAATACAGCCACATGAGGTCATTCGATGTCAAGCCTGGTCAGGTAATCCCACCCGGAACACCTCTGGGTCTGATGGGTGGTGGTGATAACGACGTGATGGCTGGTGGTTCGACCGGACGGCATATACATTTGACAATCTACAGACCTGACACCACCGATGGGGAGGTTGGATACACGTCCAGGACTCATTCCGTTGACCCGATAGCTTACCTAAAAGGAATACAGTATGGGAATGCTAACAACAACTCTCAGCAGGGCTTGCCACCAAACCAGGACTTCCCTGAGGATGGGGCTAGAAATGCTTACGTTCAGATTCCTCGCAGTGCCATTATACTGCCCAGCGGTTTTGCCTTCTCTGGAAATAATTTACAAGGGTCAGTATTCTCCAACAACCAGCTACAGATACTCGGAGTCGGTGGCACCGGGAATGCCAACGCGAAGCCTGGTGTACCTATACAGAGGGTAGCCACTAGCGCTACGCCGCAGGTCGGGGGTATGGTTCCCATTAATCGGAATGCCTTCCCCTCTATCGGCACGAAGGAAGACAACTATGGCTACCAGGAACTACGGGACAGACCCAAGCTACGTGAAGCCATTTACATAATCGCCAAAGCCCTGGATGTCCCCGGTATGTGGGTGGCTGACATCATGAATGCGGAGTCTGGCTTCAGTCGGGATATTGCGGGTGGTGATGGTGGGGCATACACCGGACTAATCCAGATGAACTCTGACTTTATTGCCCGACAAGGGTTCTCCCGTAGTGACTTCTCCAGCCGGGATGAGGTGTGGCAGGCACAGAACATCATCATCCCCTACTGGCAGGCAGTGGCAGCGGAGGGGAAGGGTAAGTATGAAACTATTGAAGACCTGTATGCGGCAGTCCTGGGGGGTGGTGCCATGTATCGTGCTGCCCCGGTGGATAGGGATTATGGGGACTCCAATGCGGGGTTTCCACAGCACATGAGAAGGATGGGTCATGCAGCAGGGAGAAGATACCGAACAACATGGGAACAGGGAATGCAATCTTCTATGCCGACACACCAACTTCGCGATGGGGACATGCCACCCGTCAACGGTTCTTGGGCAATGGTGGGATAAAATGTACAATACAACTTTTGCCGAACGAATCCTGAGCCTCGCCTTTGTCCTAGTCATCTGCCTGGTCAACTTCCTGGCATTCAAAAATATGGATAACGATGCCATCATGCAGGCAGCACTGGGGATAAACTCTAGTGTTATCGGAGGGTTCATCGCCTTGCAAACGCAGCGGCGCGAACCACCCTCAAGAAATTAATACAAAAAAAATAAGGTGATGTTTTCTGATAGGGGGTTCTGCGTTTTGAAAACACGAAACCCCAAACCCATGCAGGACAAGCGTTTGGAATTCTGCGGTTTGAAACCTCAAAAATAAATGGGGTATTGTTTTCTGACAATCCTAAGTTTAGTTCGGATGTGTGCTACACTATTGGGACAAACCGGACACAACCAACGGGCGTGAGTTAGGGAAGAAAAGAGAGATTTGACTTTTCTTGTCTTCTGTTTATAATTTAAGAAGCAGTTTAGGATTCCGCGTCAGCAAGTTCGCCTCGGAGTTGCGAAGGGGGCAAAGAGGGGAATTAGAATCTTTGACAAAAGATTATCATTCACCGGGCTTGACAACGACACTACCCTACCTTATAATTTTTTGTATTGAATCAAGGAGGTTCCGATGGATGACACAGAACAATTAAAAATTCAGAACGCGGGGCAGGCTGAACTAATCATCACCTACGCCAGAAACGCTGAAAACTTCATTAAGGAAATTGAGTATCGTAAAGATATCATCCTAGAATTGGAAGGCAAGGTGGGAGAGATGGAAGACAAAATCAGAAACCTACAAGGAGATTCCGATGGATGAAGATTACATTGAGGTGTCGATTCCTGCCCACAAGGAACTCTATATGGAGAGCCAGCTCCGGGAGGTAGACAACTGCACCAACGTAGCAGCCCTCCAGGATTTGTGTAAGCAGCTAATCAAATTACATTTCGGGAAAGATGAGGCGTGGAGTCAGATGATGAAGACCCACTTGACATGAGCCGCAGCCTGCGATACCATCTAGAAACAGACATGACAACTAAGAACGACCCTGGTGATTTGGACTCAGACTACACACCCAAGGAACACCAGGAAGCCAACGAGAAGACTGAAGACCAACTAGCGAAAAAGGCAGGTAAGGAAAATGGCTAAGGATTCACAAGGCACAGTATACACCCTCTTCAGTGACCACGAAACGGTTAATGTCCAGAGCTGGATTACCCGGAACAACACCACCAGCGCATACAACGAGAAGGTTCACATCAGCACACTGGAGATACCCGTCCAACAAGCCATCCTCAATTCCCCCCTGAAGCAGTATGCCACTTCAGCCACCCCTATTATCATCAAGTGCCCCCAAGACATTGACGTTAATGGAGTCACTTACAACGTCAGCAACGCCCAGCTCCGGGCGATTAGAGGGATTCTGGATGCCGCCGTTCGTGTTTCGGGTAACTAAGACAGAGTACTTATGGAGCAAAGTTAGATGCCACAGTCAACGCGATACATCCTAGGTTTTATCGGTGTGTTAATAGTCCTCAAGCTCCTCTCTAACGGAGCGCTCGACCCAGACCACAGGGTTATCCAATCCCCAACAGTCCCCACTACGGAGCAGACGGCACCACCCCCTACCTTATAATTTTTTGTATTCGATGCCGCTTTGGGCAGCGGAATCTTAAAAAATCCCCCCTTCCGGCTCGTGCTAGAAGAGGGGATTTTAGTCTTGATTAACCTACGTTGACTGCGTTCTGTAGACCAACGCCTTCGGGTGAAGGGACGGCTACAACTTCAGGAACGGTTTCAGGAACTTCACGCACAGGCTCAGGCAGTTCTAACGGGGGAACCGGAACTTCAGGAGTGGGTGCGGGTAGCTCAGTGGGGATGGTGGGCGAGGGAACTGTCGAAACCAGCCCAGCGATAGCATCAAGGATTTGTCCACGACTGAGGTTTAGGTCAGCAATAGCCAGGTCAATACCGGGAACGTCACCCGCGAGGGCAGCATCCAGTAAGCCTTTAATCACAACACCCTGGGAGCTGATGGCTTTTAAGATAGCGCGGTTAGACCCATCAACCTGTTCTTGATAGACTGAAAACTTAGTCATTAAATACTCCAAATCTAGGATATGCTCGTTGCCATAGCGCACATCTCGCGCTATCTTTCTCAGGAGTCGGAGTACTGGCTCTGTGACTATTACGCCATAGACCACATCCTCTTCCTTAAAATCAAAATCATCTTCTTCCATAGATTCCTCACTTTTTATGGTTAGCCTAGTCGATGTGCCCACACTGCCCTCGACCCTGGGATGGTGTAGTTACACCACTTCAGTAGGCTGGCAGGGAGCCACAGGTCATTCTCCCCCGATAGCCACTTGTTGTACTGCCCCGTATGCGCGCTGAACTTCCCATTAGAATCATTCACCTGAATTAGTCCGTTGGGTAGAATCTGCTTCAGGAGGATGATGTGCCCAGAGGGTGTCCAGTCGCCACACAGGATGACGGGCTTAGTCTTCAGGTGGGAGAGGACATCTTCCCAGTCGGTTGCATAGCTGAAGTTATCCTTGATGCCGTAATCATCGAAGACCTTTACCATCGTCTCCGGTGCGTGCCGGCTGTACCTGTGGTTATATTCCTGGAAAATCTCATCGGGGAGCCTACCGCCACCACCCACGAAACCGTATCCCGTCAGGGCGCTGGCTGTGGAAGTGAAGTTACACGTGCCCTGTGGCTCAAACTTATTATCCCATTGTGAAAAGTATTTTACTCTGTTGACATCGTACTTCCTATCCATCAGAAGACACCACCTTATTTTTTTTTGTATCTCTACTCCCGTTTAGCCGCTGTTGGGCTAATCAGAAAACAATGCAATAAGGTATTTCTATGTCTTCTGACCTAATCGGTGAGGCTCAGGCTAACGCTGATGCTACCCGTAGGAGTCTTACCATACAGCCACCCCCTAAGAGAGCGTGGCTTGAGAACCCTGCCGTGCCCTTTGGTGAGGCTCTGCCAGCCCGTGACCCCGACCCGATTGGGTATGCACCAACATCGGAGCAACAGCCCCAACCCCCCCTGATGGGCGCTACGGAGGGTCTACCGTTTGGTGATGAGATACCTTCCGACCCGATTGGGTTCGCCCCCACGCCAGAGCAACAGCCAACCCCACCCAACCTATCCCAGGCTACCCTACCCTCTCCCATAACCCACTCCACACAGGGCGGGATGCCAGACGACCTGTTCACCAGTAGGACGGGTCAAGCACTGGTTCCGGGTATGCAGCCTGGTCGGAACATTGCTGAAGAGGTGATGGCTCCGTATAAATTACAGGCACAGGCTGATGCCCAGAGGCAAGGTGAGTTTGTTGACTCCTTCCTGGGTTCACGAGATTCCATCATAGACCGGAACTACGCCACCTCGAACACGGGTGTGGGTCAGAGTCTCCTGGGATTGCCTGACCGTCTGACCGCATCCACCTCACGACAATCTGAATTTGCCACTGCTGCCCTTGGTACGGGTCAGAGTTGGGCAGAGTCTAGGGGTGAGCAGATTGCGAATATGCCATCACCCCCCGACTCACTCAACAACCCCATCGGTGAGATTGCCCCTGGCGCAGCAGCCCCCGAAGTCCGGACGCGTGCTAGTGCCTGGCGCAGTTCAATCACGGGTCAAGCCTCCGCAGTTGCTAACCTCGTTGGTAGTCTGTTCACCCCCCTGGATGGTAAGTTTGATTCCATCACTGACCTGCCCGACGTTCTGTTCGGTGCCCCGTTCAAGTTTGGTGCTGCCATTGGGCGCAATATGTCGGGTACACGGGGTCGTGCCGATACGTCACAGGGTGAGGCTATCGATGTGGCAGCAACAACACTAGGGCAGTCCATATTCCCCACTGAGTCTATCAATGGTGGGTACGTTATGAACCCTATGGATGGGCAGTTTGGTGCCTTTGGGTCAGGGCTGGGTGGTGCTGCATTATATGGATTTTCTGCTTTCCAGAACGCTGTGAGTGCTTCCATCTACACCATTACGGATGCTGGTGCCACAGCCAACCAAGCCCTCATTGGACAGCCCATCGTGGGTGAATCCATCCGCCAAGTAACTAACGACTTCGGGTCTGATATTGTGAATAGACCCGAACTACTGCAGCTTGGGTATCGCTATTACCAGACATTTGGTGGTACCGACCTAGCCTTCACCCAAGACAGGGGCACACCCTACGCAAAGCAAGCCAACGCCTACCTGAACATCCTCGACCCTAACGCTGAGGGTGGGGCGTGGTGGGCACGGTTCGGTGTGAGCATGGCACTAGACTTGCTTACGGGTGGGGTGGATGACATCGTTCGTGTCGGAGTCCGGGGGGCACGGGTGGGTGCATTGACTATCCCCTACCCCTCACTACGCACCAGCATCGCCCGGATTGGTCTACCTGGCAGGACTCCCACAGGATTACGCATCCCCTTCGTCGAGACAACGGAGCAGCTTGCCAGTCGTACCGCGCGGGAGGCTCGTCGTGCAGCCGTAGCACCAACCCTAGGGACTGATATCAACGGAGTACCAGACCCCTGGACTACACCGGAATCACCCGCCACTGTTATCCAGCCACCCAACTACGGTCGCGGGGGACAACCCGGAGTCGGGAGGGTAGTGGAACCACCTACCGAGCCAGACCCCTGGGGACAGTCACCACCCAGTCAGACGGCAACACCCCACTCGGTAGCCCAACCCACTGCCACGGTCACACAAGGGGAGGCAGTGTTCTCCAACGGTACGGATGCCCTGGCTGTGAGCATCATTACCAACCCCGGTCTGATGCCCCCCAGACAAGTCGTTGATGCTGACATGGCTGCCTTCGGAGTAGACCCCCAGACAATACAAGATGACATGGGTGCGTTTGGTATTGACCCGGAAACGGTTGATGCTGATATGAACGCCTTTGGGGTAGACCCGGAAACAGTTGCCAACGACATGGGTGCGTTTGGGGTAGACCCCCAGACAGTCATTGATGACATGGGTGCATTCCCCGACCCAGCCCGACTGACTGGTCAACCCGACCGTCCCCAACTACCCGCCGGGACAGAGCGTACCCTCATCACACCGGAACCCTCATCCGGGCAGACTATCATCACCCCCGCGCCACGGGTTGTTGAGCCAATCACCCCTTCGATGCGAAAGGCAGCGGAATCCAAACCCAAGACACCAGAGGCTTCCACCCCCTCAAGTGCCGATTTGCCAATCACCCCGCAGACGATGTTACGCGCCGTAGCCAATGACCCCACCAGTCTTGAGGCAGCCAACCCCGTAGTCCGGGCAGCGGTCGTTAAGGAGTCAATCGATTCACAAATCCTGGATGATGTTGGGGGTGGGGAATTTCAGTACACCGATGCTACCGTGCGGGAACAGAACCGCATGGTCAGGAGATTGGAGAGACAGGTAGAGAACCTGAAGATTAGGGAGCAGAGTGCCAGACAGCGTAGACTGGACACCACCCCCATTGCTAAAGAGCGCATCGCGTTGCAATCCCAGATTGAGGATGTCAAATATGAGATAGGTCAGATGCGCCAGTCTATGCCGGAGGATAAGGCGCTGTTGGATACGGCATCCCCCGTGGTGACTGCGGTTGATATGCGACCTGGTATGACCCTGGATGCGTACCTCGGTTCTACCCAACGTGACATCACCTCACGCGACATGGCTCAGGTTCCCCGTACCCTGAAAGACCTGACCGCACTCGGAAAATTTTTGACAGGGAATGATGGCAAACCTATCGTCAGCCTAACCCGCAAGCGTCCCCTCGACACGTCGGAATTGAAGAAGCTCCAGTCGATGTATGGCTCCGTGTTCGATAAGGTAGGGAAGCCAGTCCCCCAAGCCGTACTCGAAGCCAACCCCCTGATGCGGGTAGAGACAGCGGTAGACTCCAGCCAGATTCCCACCAAGACGGCATTCGTCCAGACACCCGAAGCCAGACAACCAGCAGTCACGGTCACACGACAGGCACCCGACCCCCGGTTTGCTGACAAGGAGTATGCCGCACCGGGCAGTCCACAGGCTATCACTGAGGCGATGAGGGCACGGGAGCAGGCACGGGCTGACTTCATGTCTAGCCAGTCGGAGGAGGCAAGTCACGCCCTTGATGACCTCTCGACGGAGCCAGGTTCGGCAGTGGCAGTGGAGGAGTTTGCCCAGAATGCACCCACCCACCTGAAGCCAACGGAACCAGGCACTAAGAAGCAGGCATCCAAAATGCTGAAGGCACGAGCCAAGGTTCACGAGTCCGGGCAGATTGCCTCCGAGCTTGAGGATAAGATTGCCTTCGCTCAGGCGGCATTGGTGCAGGATACGAAAGAGCTTCAGCGTGTGGTGGGTGATGGTCGGGCGGTCGTGGCGGATGAGGTACTGACTCACCGTGTCATGGGCGTTGAGCCGAAGAAGGCACCACCCGCAGGCTACACACCGGATGACGTATCTGAAGCTGTAGCCCTCCTACAGTATGAGGCGTACCAGAACAAGAAGCCCTTTGACTTCACAAAACTACAGGAGTATGCCCAGGACATAGCCTCCGGGAAACGGGAATCTGTCGGGATTAGTCCTGACACACCATTCCCCATCGTCCGGGAAGACCCTGAATTTTTGGCAACGGTTCCCCGCGCGCAGATTATGGCGAAGGCTGGTGAGCTAGGGGGCATCCGACTCGACCAACCATTCGACCAAATTTTCCACCAAGTCCAGGACAGGGTTCTGAAGTCCAGCCCCGGGACTGCGGAGAACCCCAGCAACTTCATATACTATGACCGCCTTGAGGATATCCCCGCCCCCGTCGCCCTACCCGAAGCCCTTGCCTATTTGAATAATACAAAAAAAATAAGTGAGGTGGCTCTGCCCAAGAAGCTTGCACAGGCGGCAGAGAAGACAGCACAAGAGGTTAATAAAGTTACCTGGTATCACGGGACTAGGGTGGGCATGGATGACGTGACTAATATGCACCCCAATGCTGGCTCCAGCTCCAACTTGGATATGGGTGCCGGATTATACCTGACACCAGACCCACAGATAGGCGGTTTGTATGCACGGGCAGCTAAGCACACAGAGTCAGCGGTAGACCAGTTGATTGAACACTCTCCAACCGGGAACCTACATGAGGTGGTAGTGAATCTTGATAGGGTGGTGTTGTCTTCTGATGTTATCCCCAAACCCATCCTCGACCAACTGAAGCAGGTCATGGGATTGAGTAAGCTGACCAAGGCATCGACCTTCGCCGATATCTGGAAGGAGCTTAAGGATTCCGGGGTAAGTGCCCTGACCTACCAGAACTTGAGCGCAGAGGTGGCAACCATCCTGAAGGGTAGTGGGCTGGACGGCATCCGACGAGACATCGGACTCAAGAAGTCTTCTATGGCTGGTGACTTACTGGTTCTGGATACGCTGGATGGCTCACCCCTACCAGCCAACACCACCACCAAGACGGAAGGATTCGGAACGCCCGACCCACTGGACTCTAAGATTGCCCGACACCAGGTTGATTCAATGATGGATGAACTCGACAGTACCAAGCACACTAAGGCTAACGAGCTGCAATCCAGGCTACAGGTGGAAGGGCAGCACCTCCAAGACCTCTCCGAGCAGTACGCCAAGACCCTCCGTCAGGCTGAAACCGAGGTGGGTGATTACGTCAAGCAGTCTGAAGTTCTGGCTGAGATGGTTGAGCGCCAGAGGAGAATCGTGGACGGCATCCAACAAGAGCAGGCACCAACCATAGCACAACGGCAGGCTAAGAATAAGATAGAGGCGACACGCACTAACCGCGATTCACCCTGTCTGTGACCTTCGCAACCCCGGGGCGAACTTGCTGACGGCAACACCCCCCCTCACCTTATTTTTTTTGTATTATCCAACGGAGTTACGATGGCACTTAGTAAGGAAGAAATCAAAGCACGGGCTAGGGCTGCACGAGAGGCAGAGAGGGCAAGGGTAAACTCCAGGGTAGAGAAACTCAAGGCTAAGCAGGCGGCTAAGACTAAAGCTGCTGCGGAGAAGAGTCAGGCGAAGGTTGAGGCAGCACGGGTTAAGGGTAAAGCCAACGTCGTGGTGACTAGGGAGAATGCCAGAGCGCGGGCTAGGATGACCAAGGAAGAAACCAAAGCACGGGCTGCGGCTGCACGAGAGGCACAGAAGGTAAAGGTAAACTCCAGGGTAGAGGAACTTAAGGCTAAGCAGGCGGCTAGTACCAAGGCTGCTGCGGAGAAGAGTCGGGCGAAGGTTGAGGCGGAGCGGGTCAAGGGTAAATCCAATGTTGTGATGACCAAGGAGAATGCCAAAGCCAGGGCAGCCCTCCAGAACGAGCGTAGGCTAAATCCCTTGGGTGCTGCCTTCGGTTGTGCCCTCCCGTCTGTTGCACAGGATACCATCATGCGTAACCTGGACTACTCGTCCGCCCAGATGACTGACGTGGAGAAGGGGTACGGGCAGTTCATTGCTGACATTGAATCTAGTGAGGCTGCCTCCCGACTGACCGCCTCCGATAAGCTGGCTGCCAGTAGACGAATCCTCTACGACCACACAGTGCGCATGGCTGAGTCATCCAAGGCAACCATCCTATCCGCCGACTTAGGTAAGAGCCTGGAGTCGTGGGCTTCTGCCAAGCTAGGCGTGGTGCATAGACAGTTCGGGCTGGGTCAGGAGTATACCGATGCGGGATGGGCGCGCTTCTCATTGCAGCAGGCGGGGCGTGACGGTGCTGGGTTCATGAACAAAACGCTACGGGAACAGAGACTATATGAGCAGGTTACGGACAACAACAGGCGACTCAAGAAAATTTTCAAGGACAATGGCATCCGGGACAGGGCAAAGCAGGGGTACATTTCCTCCCTCGCAGTCGAGTACGGTGCCCTACCATACCTTGATAATGTGGGTGGGCTTGGTCGTGTCAGCCGTATACAAAACCAGGCGAAGGCGGCTAGTTTCCGTCGGGAACTCTTGGATATGGGTATTCCTGTCAAACAGGTTGACGAAATTTTTGAGATGGGTGCTGATGTCAATCGTGTTTACAATCAGACGGGCATCATTGCAAACCAGGCAGGCATCCGGGTCGGTGACGCTACCCAGTCTGGCATTGGTTACGTCCCCAGAATCTTTAGTGCTGAAGCCCAGAAGCGAATCAACTGGAAGCACGCTGATTTAGCAGAGGGTACAGTAGAGTGGATAGATGGGTCGGGTGAGAGCGTTGGCTCTATCCTCACACGCACCCGACAGACCTTCGACACCGTGGTAGAGAATGAGGTGATACTGGATTTCGTCATCCGTACCCAGTCCAAAAGAGCCTACGATAATCCCCTTGCAATTTATGAGAAGGTGGGTGGTGCGGGTGCCCTGCTTGGGGATATTATTGATGACCATCGCTTCATGAACACCCTCCTCTCTAGTGAGTTAGGGGAGGATACAATCGTAGCCCTGGTTGACAATGGTATCCTGGGTCGGGTCGCCATGAACTCCGATGAGGTACGTAAGTTCGTCACGAGTAAGTTCAATATGCCATTCAAGGGATTAGACGAGCTGATGGCAACCGATTGGCAGAAGGGTTACGAGACATACGTTCGGCAGCTTGAGGGTCTGGCGCGAGAGTCGAACTACGTAGGTCAGATTGTAACCAATGTTACGAACGGGAACTGGGGTGTGCCTGGTGACTTGGTGAGGTCAGACCCGGACAAGTACAAGGGCTTTGTCCCCTTGCTGGGGAGGAAGGATACCCCCGGTGCCATGACACAAGCGCAGATGGACAAGTTCTACCTGGACAAGACTACCCGGATGGGTGTCCCCGTGGGTCGGTTGGTTGAGGATGCTTACGTTCACCCCATCGTGGCTGAACTGATGCAGTCTATTCACAAAGCCTCGACTGACCCTATCACCCTGGGTGTTGCGGGTAACTTAATACAGACCGCAAATAGGCTGTGGCGTGGGCTGGCTCTTGCCACCGTTGAGTTCATTCCCCGTCAGATAGCCGCTACTACCTTCATGACCTTTGCGGGTGGGGGGAATCTCCTGTCCCTCCCGGAAGTTATGGCACGACTGACCAAATACCAGGTGGATTTGTGGACGGGTGGGGGGAACATGCGGTCGGCAGCGGAAGGAGCCTTTGACAACACCCGTCGCATCTACACCGATGAGAAGCTGACGATGTTGGAGATGTGGTACAAGGCAATCGACTCCGGGTTCATCAATGACATTGACCCCCAGATGGGTATGTCCCGTAGTGGTACGGCAGCTAATACCTCCAGCTTCCACCCCGCTGACCTCCGCCGGAATCTCCGGTATGCACAGAACGTCCTGAACGAGGGTGGTGTAGGTCGCCTGATAGGTGAGATGGGTGGGGTGGCGAGTAGGGCAGTGCAGACGATGCTCACCCCCGTCATGATAGGCAACAACCTGGCTGACATCATGGGTCGTTTCAACGGTCTGCTCTCCACCACTAAGCGGTATGGTGACACCGACCCCTGGCACAATCCCCTGCACGTCATTGAGGATGGGGTGTACGGGGCTGGTCATCTGGTGTCTGGTGTGCAGAAGTACCACGGGACATACGATGAGGCGTACGAACACTGGCGGAATTATTTCTATATGTATGACGATGTGACCAGGGCGAATGCTGCCCTCAACGAGTTTGTCATCCCTTTCTGGAGTTTCGCATCCAAGAATATCCCGGCAACCTTCCGCCACGTAGCCAACCACCCATCACGATACGCCACCTTCGCCCGTATCTACGCCATGATGAACAGCGATGCGGTGCAGTCACAAGACCTGAACGAGGGGAACACTAGCTCTTGGATGCTCCAGGCAGTCCCCGTATTTATTAAGATGAAGCGACAGGATGGGACTGATGCGTGGATGGCAATGCCCCTCCGCTCCATTGACCCCTACACCCCCGTGCTTAATGATGCCAAGGGCTTGACCCAAGAAGTGTTGAAGCAGTTTGGTCTGTGGGGTGACTACACCAGACCGGGAACCACGGGACAGATTTTGGAGGATGCCCCCTGGTCGGAAGACAAGTCCAACTACCTCCAGGATGCCGTCCTCTCCAAGCTGTACCCCAGCATCCGGGCGGGTATGTCCGAGCTATCCAACACCGACCTGACCACGGACTTCGAGCGACCACTGGACGGGACGGAGAACAGGCAGAACACCTTCCTCGGTTATGCCATGACACCCCGTACCGAGATGTGGCTGCGTACCTTCCTCCCAATTCTGGCGACAATCAACAACGAGAATCCGGGGAACATCTTCGGCAAGGCAGACTACCGCAACCCTCGTACCGGGGCTGTGCGGCAAGGCTTCAACTCCCGGATGCCCGGGTCTGGTGGTGTAGCCCGGACAGACCGGAACCCCAATGCCAACGTGGATGAGTTTCCAGACCTAGCCCTTAACAACGTGCTGAGGTTCGTGGGTGTCAAGCTGTACCCAGTGGATGAGGCAGCCAACACGGGCAACACCCTGATTCAGATGTACACCTCACTCAAAGAGGGGAAGAGCTGGCTCCAGAAGGGGTATCGGGAGCTGGGTAAGATGGATGAGGGGAGCGATGCCTACAACAAACAGAAGACATACCTGGATAACTCCGTACAGTTCTTCTACCAAATAGCCTCTGACCGCATGAGACTCCAAGAGTACGCCCGAAACAACGGGATGACACCGGACTCTGCCCTGACCCATCTCCAGAGCAGAGGGGAAAAGGTAGGAGATTTACCTACAGAACTTTCACCACAAGAAGAACACGATAAGGTTATGGCTGAGTTGAAGTCAGAAGATTAATACAAAAAAAAATTAGGTGGTGCCGTCTGATGGTTACGAACAATTCCACAGCTTTAGTTTCTGGATTCCGCACAGGTACGGGGTGGACTATTGATGTCACCCTCTGTAACCTGTCCGCCTCCCTCGCAGAGAAAGACTTCGACCCGTACACCAATGGGGGTATCAACCTCCTGTCCAACTGGACTAAGACCAGTCAGGTGTTACTGACCTACACAGGTGTTTCCCTCGCTGCCTCTACCCCCATCTCAATCGTTCGTCGCACACCCATCGTCCGGGTTCAGGAGCTAGTCTATGGGAGCCGCCTGAACACGGCAAACTATGAGGGGGAACTGAACTCACTGCATAAGATGATGTTCGACCGGAGCATACAGCCACCCATCCTCCTCAGCCCATCCCTCATTGACTACCTGACATATGTGAAAGCTACCTGGGCGGCTAACGTCCTCCAAGCACCCACGGCACGGGCTGTCACTGCTGCCATTGATTCGGCTATCGCTAGTGCAGCCGCACCCACCAGTCTCGCGGTGTCCACCTTCCTGACAGTAGGCACGACGGGTGCATTCACGGGGGCGTTGTCTACAGCCAGCACCTTCCAAGTGGGTAGCACCAGCCAGTTTGCGGGGACGGTCAACATCACGACTGGGAACCTGGTAGTGGGTGCGGGTAACTTGTCCGTCACGGGCACGGGCACATTCAGCGGGGCGGTGGGCACGGGTGCATTGACTGTCACGGGCACACTAGGTACGTCCGGTCTGGCAACGTTGAACACCCTAGCCAGCGGGAACACGGCAATAACCGGAACCCTGAGTACCTCTGGTCTGGCATCACTAGACGCTGCCACGGTCAGCAACACCACAACACTCAACGGGTCTACCAACACCCTGACGACAGCACCCAACCAACTGACGGCGGTGGGTACGGAGATGGTCAATGCCTCCTGGGTTCGGAAGTCTATCCGTCCTTACATCAGGGCATTCGCGGCGGGTACTCAGACGGTAGCTAATAACACCGTTGCCACTATGCTGTTCGCTACTGAGACACACGACACGGACAGTAACTTCGCATCAGGTATTTTCACGGTGCCTGCTGGCGCGGGTGGGCTGTACCTGGTTGATGCATTCCTAGAGTTTACATTGGGGTGTACAAACATCACCCTACGCTTTAACATCAATGGGGTTACGTACCGGAACACTGCCCCCATCGCCTCCTCCGCTAACAACCAATTCCGGGCTGAGACTTGTAGAAAAATATACCTGGCAGCGGCAGACACCCTCATCATAGAGGCTTACCAAACCAACACGGGTTCAGCAGACAGGACGATTGCTGCCGCGTCAATGGTAGACATCAACCGGCTAGGGAATATCTAGTGGCTCCACACTACCATCCGGCATCCGGTAGCCCGTCACGTAGCTGGTCATCTTCCCATAATTATTCCTGGACTCAGTGACCTCGTAGATGTGGGGGGCTAGTTGCTTGTCGATGTCCTGTGGCACCTTGAAGTTCCCCGTCATGCCGTTCTTATACTTCTCCCCCTCTGGTGGTGGGGCGCAGAAGACATTGAATACCTCATCCCATTCCGTAATCCTTGCGTACTCTGCGATGACTTGCTCTGCCCGTCTGATGAGGTGCTGGTTCTCTGCTGGGTCGAAGGCTTGGAAGGATATCTCCGAGGTGTCCTTGTTGTAGAAGCACCAGTAACTATCAATGCCTAGACATTGCTGGTAGAGGGCAAGCTGGGTGCGGTATACCATGGGCACACAGTTGATACCCTTACACATCTGGGTAAACTTGTGACCCGCACACGTCTTCAGTTCCAGGAGAAACCGCTGACCTATCGCGTCGCAGACTATGAAGTCAGAGTGTCCAGTCACCCCATTAAACGACACCACCTGCTGTGTCGCCTCAATCTCATACCCAAAGCGGTCGAGGTGAACATACATATCAGCCTCAAATGTGTCACCCGCATGGAACAGTTGGGTGAGGCGCTCAGTCTGCCAGTCAGTCGTGAACCATTCAGGGTGAAATTTTCTAGCAAAAATATCCAGGGCAGGTTTCCCCAACCCCGACAGCCGAAGACCTTCCTTCTGTTGACGGTCTACATACTGCTTGATAAGTCCCTGCCTGTACATCTCTGCTGCCATAGCCAACGCATCTGGTGAGGGCATATAAACACGGCGCAGCGGCTCATCCCAACACTTAACGATATGCTCAAACAAAATGCTCACCTTATTTAATACAAAAAAAATAAGGGGGTGCTGCCTTCTGACGACAACACCCCCAACACCAGATTAGAACGGGACTTTAGCTGAGACGTTACCCTCTAGGAGGATGTCAGAACCCTTGGCATAGAACAGGTTGAGGTTAAACTTCTGTTCCTTGTCAGCAGCCTTGGTCAGTTGTAGCTTCAGGGCTACGGAACCGGAACCCCGATAAGCCTTGACCCAAAAGGCAACACCCTTGCTATCCTTGGCGGAACCACCGGCGAAGGGGGCTTCATAACGGTTGACTTCAGCATACTCAATGTCCTTGTCGGTAGCGTAGAACAGGGCTAGTTCATAACCCTTGTCTTCAATGATGACCAGACCCTTGACTGCCAGCTTGTCATTGTCCTCAACCTTGTAACCAAGGAACCGACCAACGTTTGTGTACTCTTGCGACATGATGATACCTTATAATTTTTGTATTGTAGCACGGACTAGAACGTTTTGCGGTTGACCTTAGCGGAGGGTGCTGCTGCCTTGGTGTCCGGTGTAGTGCCCCGACCCATCGTGGACTCACCGTCGTCATCCACCGCTGCCAAGTTGAGTGCAACCTGTAAGAGGTAGCGTCGTTGGTAGGTTGTGGATGCACCATACTGCTGGGCGTTCTCACCATACAGGGGGGCGGTGTGGTCTTCATGTTCCCCTGATGGGATGTGAACCAGGCGTAGGAAGATGACATCGTTGGACAGGAAATACTTTAGGCTGACTCCCTCTTCCTTCAGTGCAGGCTCAACGGCTTTGAGGATAGAGGATAGGCTGGAGTACATCTTACCAAAAAACGGATTGAGGGTATCCTTAAGCACGGGGTCAAACTTGGCGGATGCCCTGTCGATTGCCTTGTAAAGCTCAAGTGGAATCTCTGACATTAGTTATTTACCTGCTCTGCTAGTTTATCTGCGGCTGACTCGTACATTGAATCCAGGACTTGCAGTCTACTTCGTATCTCATCCATCTCACGGTACTTCTGATTAATCTCACCCTGAATATCTTCAAGAATCTCTACCAGTTCCTTAACAGTCATAGTACACCCCCGTGTTGTAGGTGGGCAGCAAAGTAGAGGCGAACGATAGCGTGGGTCAGGTCGTTCGTATCCTTGTGCAGGCGGTACTTGCTGATGTGATTTAGGGCGTGACCAATGTGGTCTGAGATAGGTAGCTTCATCCAGTTACCCTCACCATACTTGTGTTCACCATGAGCCAACACCTGCCCAACCATATCATGAATCTCTGCGGGGAGCAAGTCGAAGCGGGTATCAATGCGTGATTGCTTGCCGCCTGCTTCGTTCGTGATAGTCTCGTCCTCACGGAGGTCAACAAACTTCCCGTCTACGTACCCGGTATTGATAAAGCCGTCAAGCCACTCAGCATCTGCATCGAACACCTTCATGTCCGCATCCACTACGTCCTGGCTGGGTGGACGCAACCCCTGAAATTTTCCATCATTTTTTTCAAAGTCTTCTAAATCACCAACGTACTGCGTGTAAGTTGTCATGTCTCTATCTCCTAAGTATTCAACGAAACCCTTTA
>Ga0163148_10001909_pt1 | contig 26165 bp, 19 predicted proteins | sample OliLakLV19MP7P2_FD_148606 | JGI IMG/M metagenome (GOLD analysis project Ga0163148, IMG submission 148606) | Freshwater microbial mat bacterial communities from Lake Vanda, McMurdo Dry Valleys, Antarctica- Oligotrophic Lake LV.19.MP7.P2 | ecosystem: Environmental > Aquatic > Freshwater > Lake >... | reverse complement strand
CAAGGTGCAGATCGCGCTCGCCGTCGTTGCGACGGCGGCGCTGTTCGTGTTTCTCGGTTACGCGGGCAAGCGCGCGCTGCGACGACAGATCGCCGCGAACACGACGCGACCGACGGACGTCTAGCGACGCAACTGCGCGAGCGCCGCGACCACCGTCGCGCGTTCCAGCTCGCGGATCGAGCGCGAACTCTCGCGCGCCCACGCGGCGAGGTCGTCGTGCTCGGGCGACACATCGCGCTCGGTGACGCTCGCGTTCGGCCGCGTGCGCACTTTCACGCGCACCATCCGCCCCTCGACGACGACTTCGACGACTTCGCGCGCGCACTCGGTGCGCTCCATCTCGCGCCAGCGGATGCCGAGCGTGCTCGTGCTCTCGAGCAGCGCCGTCTCGAGCACCTCACGCCGATCGTGTCGCACGAGTGCCGACAGCACGACGCCCGGCCGCCCCTTCTTCATTCCGATCGGCGACGTCCACACGTCGAGCGCGCCGACGGCGAACAACTGCTCGGACGCGAACGCCAGTTCCTCGCCCGTCATGTCGTCGAGGTTCACCTCGGCGAGCCACACCGTCGTGCGTCGTGTCGCCGCACTCGCGACCGATCCGAGCTGCACGCGCAGGATGTTCGGCGGCCCCGTCTTCGGATCGCGATGTCCCGCGCCGTAGCCGATGCGCGTGGGAGTGAACTCGTGGAGAGTGCCGAACTCGGGCGCGATCTCGGCCAGGATCGCGGCACCCGTCGGCGTCAGTCGTTCACCGTTGCCGCCCGCGACGAGCATCGCGCGGCCGCGCAGGATCTCGGCGACCGCGGGCGTCGGCACCGGCATCTCGCCGTGCGCGCAGCGCACTGTTCCCGTGCCGGTCAGCGGCACGGACGACTCGACGTGCGTCACCTGGAGCTGATCGAGCGCGTACGCGGCGCCCACCACATCGACGATCGTGTCCACGGCGCCGACCTCGTGGAAGTGGACTTCGTCGGGCGAACAACCGTGCACGTGACCTTCGGCGTTCGCGATGCGGCGGAAGACGGCCAGCGCGCGCTCGATCACGCGCTCGGGCAGATCGACGCCGCGCACGATATTCTCGATGTCCTTGACGCCGCGGTGCGGCGCGTGCTCGGACTCGGGGGTCTCGACGGTCAGCAGTTTTCCCGAGAGATTTCCGCGCCACGCCGTCTCGACCGTCAGGCGCGCTTCGCCGGGCACGAGCCTCGTCGCGAGCGCGCGCAGGTCCTCGATCGTGAAGCGCGGATCGTCGAGGTCGAGCAGCGCCGCGAGGAACATGTCCCCCGCCATGCCGGCGAAGGGTTCGATGTAGAGGACGTTCGAGTTCACGCGACCGAAGTTATCACGGCCGCGCCACGCAGAGCACGGACACGCTCCGCGCGCCGAGGCGGCGCAGGATCCGCGCGCATTCGCTGGCCGTCGATCCGGAGGTCAAGACGTCGTCCACGAGCCACACGTCGGCGCCGGCGATGCGGCGCGCGTGCCAGCGCGCCGCGAACGACGGGGCGAACGCGCCGCGCACGTTCGCGGCGCGGCTCGTGGTCCCGAGCGCGCCTTGAACCGTCGTCGCGCGTGTGCGTCGCAACGCGTGGATCGCGGGGATTCCGGCCTCCGCCGCGCAGGCCTCGGCGAGCAGCGCGGACTGGTCGTAGCCGCGCTCGATCCGCCGCGCGATGTGGAGTGGGACGGGGACCAGGACGCGCGGCGGGACTTCTGTGGATCGGGACGATCCGGCGCTGCGCGGTGTTGCTTCCGTGAGTATGGGCCGTCCGGCACTGCGCGACGCGGCTTCCGTGGATCGAGGCGATCCGACGCTGCGCGACAGAGCTTCCGTGGATGGAGACGAACCGCCACCGAGCGGCGGTGCTTCCATGGGTCGGGACGATTCAGCGCTGCACGGCGCGCGTTCCATGGATCGAGACGATCCCACGCCGCGCGACGGCTCTTCCACGGATCGAGAAGAACCGGCACCGAGCGGCGGTGCTTCCATGGGTCGGGACGATTCGGCGCTGCACGGCGGTGCATCCGTGGGCTGAGACGATCCTGCGCTGTGCGGCGAGGTCTCCGTGGACCGTGAAGATCCCGCGCTGGGCGGCGAGGTCTGCCTTGTTCGTGAGGATCCGGCGATCGGACTCGGCGCGTCGGCTGCGTCGCGCACCGCGCGCGCTGAACCGCGACCATCGATTCCTGTCGGCTCCAATGCCAGTCGCGCCGCGAGCAACACGCCGAGAGTCTGCGCGAGATCGCTGCGACCGCCGTACTTCAACGCCAGCAACCACTCCGCGTTCGCGCCGCTGCGGTACGCGCCGAGCGCCGCGACGCGCGCGAACCCCGGACCTCGCGTGCGACAGTCGGGACAGCGCTCGCCGTCGGCCAGCATCGACGCGACCGCGGCGGCGCAACGTCCGCAGCGCGCGCCGGGCATCCCCGTCTCGAAACGATGCTCGGCGCAACCGAGCCCGTCGCCCGAATCGCTCGCGTCGCACAACGGACACCGCGCGGGCCACACCGCCTCGGCCAGCGCGGCCGCGAAGAACCTGGGTGTCGACGTCGTCTCCATGCACGCGCGACGAACGGGCGCGGCGTAGGTCGCGGCTCGACTAGGGTTCTTGCCGGATCCGTACGGAGCGCACGCGGCGGTTCGAGACCTCGACCGCTTCGATCGAGGCGCCGCCGGACTGCACGATCTCGCCCTTCCGCGGCAAGCGTCCGCCGGCGAGTCGCACGACGAGTCCGCTCACCGTGGTGACGTCGTCGGGCTCCTCGAGCTCGATCTCGAGCGCTCGGTTCACGTCACGGATCGACGCCGTGCCCTGCACGAGGCTTGCGCCGTCCGGTTCGCGCACGAGCCAATCGTCGCCGGTTTCGTGTTCGCTCTCGATCTCGCCCACCAGTTCCTCGAGCAAATCTTCGAGCGTCACGATCCCCGCGGTCCCGCCGTGTTCGTCGACGACGACCGCGATGTGCAAGCGACGCTTCTGCATCTCGCGCAGGAGGTCCATCGCGCCGGTCGAATCCGGCACGTACCAGCACGGCCGCAGGATCGAGGGCACGTCGATCGGTCGGCCGTCCCACAGGCGCTCGAGCACGTCGCGCCACGAAACGTAGCCCTTCACGTCGTCGATGCTCTCGCCGTAGATCGGAACGCGACGGTGACCTTCGACGAGGAGCGCGTTCCGCAAGGCCGTCGCGTCGGCGTCCTGCGGGAGCGCGACCACGTAACGACGGTGGACCATGACGTCTTGCGCCGTGAGCTCCGAGAGATCGAGCGCGCGCGACGCGATTTCGCCCGCCTCCGGATCGACGCCGCCGCGTTCGGAGGCTTCGTCCACGATCGCGATGAGTTCTTCGCGCGAGATGCGGCCCTCGATGAACGTGGTCTGGTCGCCGAAGAGCCGCAGCACGGTGTTCGATGACTTCATCAAGAACCACACCGCGGGTCGCGCGAGCAGCGCGAGCCACTCGATCGGTCGCGCGGCGACGAGCGCGTAACTCTCCGCGCCGCGCAAGGCGAGCGACTTCGGCACGAGCTCGCCCAGGACCAGCGACAAGTACGCGACGATGGCGACGACGAGGAACAGCGCGATCTCGGCCGAGGCTTCGGCCAGTGGCTCGTACTGCGCGACGAGCGGCGCGAGATCGGCCGCGAACGCCGCGCCGCCGAAAGCGGCCGCGCCGGCGGAAACGAGGCTGATCGCGACTTGCACGGTCGCGAGGAGGCGCTCGGGATCGCGCTTCAAGCGCAACGCGGCGGCGGCGGCTCGACTGCCGGCTTCCGCGAGTTCCGCCAAGCGCGTCGGTCGCACGGACACGAGCGCGATCTCGGCTCCGGAAAAGATTCCGTTCGTCAGGATGAGACCGACGAGGATCGCGATTTCGACGCCCACGCTCATCCCTCAGGACTCCGATTCGGGCTGGACGCGCCGCGCTGTCGTTTCACGCGGACCCGTGCGCGCGAGCGGCGCTAGACCGGTCGCGCGCCGCACGCGCTCGGCGTACGACGCGATGGAATCGTCGGGCGTCGATTCGACACCGAAGAGTTCGCCGACCTCCTTGACGAGCGCGGGATCCGCTTCGAGCTCGCCCGGAGATTCCGCGAGGCGCTCGCGCACGTAACGCCGGAACGCGCGCGACGTCCACGCCCAACCGACGGCCAGCAAGGCGACGGTGCCGAGTGCCACGAGCGCGATCCAGAAGACCGGGAACGACGGCGGCCCGCTCGACGGACGCAAGTGCCCGAGCAGCAGGAGACCGAGTCCGCCGAGCAAGTACGCGAAGCCGATGCCGACCTGGAGTCGGTGGAAGATGTGCTCGCGGATCGCGACGAGCGGCGCGCCGTGCTCTCCGAAGCGTTCGGCGACGAGCTCGCGCGGAGACCTCGGGAACAACGCTTGACCGAGGAGGAACGTGCCCGCGAGCAAGAGGACGAGCCCGACCGCGCCCCAATCGGTCGCGGAATCGTCGAGGGGAGCCGTGGCGAGCGTCGCGAGCATCAGACGAAGATCGCCACGATGAGCAGGCCCCAGAGGATCACGCCGATGGCGACGAGGCTGGCTTGCGCGACGCGCAGTCCGCCGAGGGTCGGTTCGCTCGCGGTGATGCTCAAGAGATCGGAGACCTGATCGAGCGGAAGCGAACGCGTCGGGAATCGTTTCTCGGGGCCGGCTCCGCGCCACTCGAGAACGGGGCGTCCGTCGGGCTCGTAGAGCGGGCGCTCGACCTCGAACGCGGGTCCGTCGACGGGCACGACGCGCACGCGACGCTGCACGTCGACGACCTCGCTCGTCCACGGTTTCGGAATCGGTTCCCACGCGGACGTGGAGCTGCACGCGGAAGCGAGGAGGAGAAGCCCGAGGGTCATCGCGGCGCGCATGGGGGCGGAGAGCGTACGGTGCCGAGAACCCCGCCGACACCTTCGCGACGGACGTCGCGCGAGCAACGCCGGTTCGGCCCCATTTGCCGCCCGATTTCGTCCCGAGAACGGATGGTGTCGTGGGCGTTCCGGGCTTCGTACGATCTCCCTGTGAAGCCCACGGAAACCTATTCCAAGGACACCGTCCTCGCGGTCGCGGCTCTCGCGCGTCTCGACATGAGCCCGGCCGAAGCCGCCGCGTTCGGGCCGCAGCTCGCGGCCATTTTGGTGCAATTCGAGGCACTTGCAGTCGCCCCGGTCGAGGGTGTCCTGCCGATGACCACGGCCGCGGCCGGCCTGAACGTCGTGCGCGCGGACGATCCCGCGCCGTCGCTCGCGGTCGATGCGGCGCTCGCGAACGCTCCGGCGCGCGTCGACGATTTCTACCGCGTTCCGAAAACCGTGGGTGGCGACGAATGAGCTCCGCGATCGTCGAGGACGGCATCGACCTGGCTGCGCGCATCGCGCGTGGCGAACTCACGGCGCGGCGCGCGGCGGAGGCGGCGTTCGAGCGGCTCGAGCGCGTCGAGAGTCGCATCCACGCGTTCCTCAGCGTCGACCGCGAGGGTGCGTTGCGTCGCGCGGACGAACTCGATCGCGCTCGTGCGCGCGGGGAAACGTGCGGTCCGTTGCACGGCGTCCCCATCGCGCTCAAGGCGAACATGTGTTGCGAAGGGCTCGAGACGAACTGCGCCTCGAAGATCCTCGCCGGCTACCGCGCGCCCTACACCGCGACATTCGTCGAGCGCTTGCTCGACGCCGGCGCGAACCCGATCGGCGCCACGAACATGGACGAGTTCGCCATGGGCAGCTCGTCGGAGAACTCGGCGTTCGGGCCGACGCTCAACCCGTGGGATCTCGCGCGCACGCCGGGCGGATCGAGCTCGGGTTCGGCCGCCGCCGTCGCAGCCGGCGTCGTGCCGATCGCGCTCGGGTCCGACACGGGCGGTTCGGTGCGCCAACCCGCGGCGTTGTGCGGCATCCACGGCTTCAAGCCGACGTACGGACGCGTCACACGCTACGGACTCATCGCGTTCGGCAGCTCGCTCGACCAGGTGTCGCCGTTCGCGCGCAGCGTGCGCGACATCGAGCTCGTCACGCACCTCATGTCCGGATCCGATCCGCGCGACTCGACGTGCCTCGACGAAGCGCGCCTCGAGACCGAGGACGGCGACGTGATGGGCTTGCGCGTCGGCATTCCCGAGGAACACTTCGGGCCCGGATTGCCGCCCGACATTCGCGCGGCGTGCGAAGCGGCGCTCGAGACGCTCGAACACCTCGGCGCGACGCTCGTGCCGGTTTCGCTGCCGCACACGCACCTCGCGATCCCGACCTACTACGTCGTCGCGACGGCCGAGGCGTCGAGCAACCTCGCGCGCTTCGACGGCGTGCGCTACGGCCGGCGCGTCGAGGGATCCGGATCGCTGCAGAGCATGTACGCGGCCACGCGCGAGCACGGCTTCGGCCCCGAAGTGAAGCGGCGCATCCTGCTCGGCACGTACGTCCTGTCGGCCGGGTACTACGACGCCTGGTACGGACGCGCGTTGAAGGTGCGCGCGCTGTTGTGCGCTGATTTCGACGCGGCTTTCGAGGACGTCGACGTCCTCGTCGGACCGACTTCGCCCGAAGTCGCGTTCAAGATCGGCGCGAAGAGCGACGATCCGGTCGCCATGTACCTCTCCGACGTGCTCACCGTTCCGGTCAGTTTGGCCGGCTTGCCCGCGGTGAGCGTTCCGTGCGGATTCGTCGAGGAAAACGGCACGCGCTTGCCCGTCGGCTTGCAAATAACCGGCCCGCGACGCGCCGACGCGCGCGTGCTGCGCGTCGCGCGCGCGTTCGAAGCCGCGACGATGTTCGCGCGCGCTCTCCCGCCCGTTCACGCCGGAGACGTCGCATGAGTTCCCCCGCGACCGGCGCCGATCCGAAGCTCTACGTCTCGCCCAAGACGGGTGCCTTGTGGAGCGCCGTGATCGGCCTCGAGTGCCACGTCCAGCTCGCGACGCGCACGAAGCTCTTCTGCGGGTGCGAGTACCGCTTCGCCGCGAGCCCGAACTCGATCACGTGTCCGGTGTGCACCGCGCAACCGGGAGTGTTGCCCGTGCTGAATCGCGAAGCGCTCGTGCTCGCGGTCCGAGTCGCGCTCGCCATCGGCGCGAACGTGCCCGACCGGAGCAAGTTCGACCGCAAGCACTACTTCTACTGCGATCTGCCGAAGGGCTACCAGATCAGCCAGTACGACCAGCCGTTCTGCAACGGCGGCGGGATCATGCTCGCCTCGAAGAAGAAGATCCGACTCACGCGCATCCACTTGGAGGAGGACGCGGGGAAAGCGATCCACGATCGCGGCGACATGACGCTCGTCGATCTGAATCGCGCCGGCGTTCCGCTGATCGAATCGGTGACCGAGGCCGACGTCGAAACCGCGGACGAAGCGGTCGAGTACTTGACCGCGCTGAAGGAAATCCTCCAGTACACGGGCGCTTCCGAGTGCGACATGGAGAAGGGTGAGCTGCGCTGCGACGTGAACATCTCCATGCGGCGTCCCGGCGAAGCGTGGCGCACCAAGGTCGAGGTCAAGAACCTCAACTCGTTCCGCCACGTCGCCGGCGCGATCCACCACGAGATGGCGCGGCAAGTCGAGGTCTACGAAACGGGCGGTGCGATCCGGCAAGAGACGCGGCTCTTCGATCCCGAACGCAACGCGACGCGTGCGATGCGCTCGAAGGAATCGGCGCACGACTACCGCTACTTCGCGGAGCCAGATTTGCCCGCTTTCACGATCGATGCGGCGTTCCGGGACCGAGCTCGCGGCGCGATTCCGGAGCTCCCCGCGTCGCGACGCGCGCGCTACGCGACGGAGCTCGGACTGAACGCGAAGGACTGCGCCGCGCTCACGAGCCAGCGCGTCGTCGCCGACTTCTTCGAAGTCGCCGCGCGTCTCTCGGGCCGGCCGCGCGAGTGCGCGAACTGGATCCTGAACGAAGTCTTCCGCATGGTCGGCGACGCCGAGTTCGGCTTCGCGAACTTCGGCGAGATCCCGCTGAAGCCGCACGACATCGCGGAGGTCGTGGCCCTGATCCACGCCGGCACGATCCAGACGTCCGGTGGCCGCACGCTGCTCCGCGCGCTGGTCACGACCGGCAAATCGTCGAAGGTCCTCGTGCAGGAACTCGGCCTCGAACAAGTGCAGGATTCCGCCGCGATCGAAGCCTGGTGCCGCGATGCGCTCGTCGGCAAGGACAAGATCGTCGCCGACGTGAAGGCCGGGAAGCCGAACGCTTTGAACGCCTTGTTGGGCCCGGTGATGAAGGCCTCTCAAGGCAAGGCCAACGCCGAGCTCGTCCGGGTGACTCTCCAGCGCCTGATCGACGCGCTCTGAGAGCGTGAGACGGAATCGAGCCCACACGCTCTCTGATGCTGTTGGCGCCGCTTCCGCTGCACGTCCCCCGTGAATTCTTCACAGGCTCTCTGAGCGAGTGAAGAAATCGGGGGCTTCGGGAAGTCGTGTGGGCAGTCAGCAGTGGCGCGGCTGCTCGCCACCGAAGGTCGACCTCGGCGAGTACGCGTCCGCGCTGCGTCGAGCTCACGTCGCCTGCAGCACCGGCGATCTTCGGAGTCAGTCTGGCGTCGCGGGCTGCACTGCGAACCGACGCTCCAATCGAGGCCCGGGATGGACGGAGGAGGACCGGCAGAGGGGGCGCCTAGAGCCCGGGGTGCTCGAGGCGCCTGCGCAGTCCGGGTCAGCAGGTCGAAGTCTCCGTGAGCGGCTCGAGAGTTTCGTGGGCAGGGATCCAGGTCTTCCGAACGCGCGTCCTGCCCGCGTTCGGCCGCGGGGCGGCACGTGGGGCGGCGCGTGGGGCGGCGCGTGGGGCGGATGTGCGCGGAATCATCGGCGCGGCTCAACGGTGCGACGCGCACAGAACCTCTCGAGCTCGGTTGCGGCGTCCTCGGTCGCTCGCTCGAGACGAACTGGTGTCGACGTGTTTCCGTCAGTCCATCGGTGCAACGGCCGAGGCCGACCGCGAGTGCGAGGCCGAGGCCGAGTGCGAGGCCGAAGTGCGAGTCCGAAGTGCGAGGCAGAAGTGCGATGCCGAGTGCGATGCCGAGTGCGAGGTCGAGTGCGAGGTCGATGCCGAGTGCGAGGCCGAAGTGCGAGGCCGAAGTGCGATGCCGAGTGCGATGCCGAGTGCGATGCCGAGTGCGAGGTCGATGCCGAGTGCGAGGCCGAAGTGCGAGGCCGAGTGCGAGGCCGAGTGCGAGGCCGAAGCGCGAGGCCGAGTGCGAGTCCGAAGCGCGAGTCCGAAGTGCGAGGCAGAAGTGCGAGGCCGAAGTGCGAGGCCGAGTGCGAGGCCGAAGTGCGAGGCCGAAGTGCGAGGCCGAGTGCGAGGCCGAGTGCGAGGTCGATGCCGAGTGCGAGGCGGAGGGTGCTGCACCAGACCCAGCTCGTCCTCGCGAACGACGCGGGCAACAAGCGAACGAACGTTTCTCGCCGGACGAACCCACGCCGACGTCACTGGAAACTCTCACTGAATGTGCGCGGAATCATCGTGCGGTCGCGCGGTTGCTCGAGCCGAGCGGTCGAACCTCGACGGATTGGACTCGAGCACGCAGGTCGGGCCGCGACGTGTGGCGCACAGCGCGTCGAATGTCCGCGGACTCGAATCCCGCGCTGGGGACAGTCTTCGCTCGATGCTTGTTTTCTCGTGATTTTCGACGACCCGAGCGCTCGCCGCGCGTTCTATCGGAAGGAGGGAGTCGATGGAGCACTCGCACTTCGGACTCGCTCATGCAGTTTCAGTCGCAGTCAAGTATGCCCTCGCAGTCACACATGCCGCCGCAGTCCCAATCCGTTCGACAACTCGACCTGTTCCGTCGCGGCGGCACGCGAGCCGGCGCGGGTCGCAAGCCGAAGGGCGACCGCGCGCTCGTGCCGCACGACACGCGACCGCGCGTGACGCGGCACACGCCGGTCCTCGTCACGACGAGGCTCCTCGCGGGACTGCCCAACCTGCGGAGCGAACGCACGCTCGTGCTCTTGCGCGCGACGCTCGCCGCGGGCGCGAACCGATTCGGCTTCCGGCTCATCGAGTATTCGATTCAGTCGAACCATCTGCACTTCGTTGTCGAGGCGCCGGACGAGATCGCGCTGGCGCGCGGCGTGAAAGGGCTGCTCGTCCGCGTCGCGAAGGCGCTGAATCGCGCGTGGGAACGGACGGGCCGCGTCGTCGGCGACCGCTACCACGCGCGTATCTTGAAGACGCCGCGCGAGGTGCGCAACGCGCTCGTCTACGTGCTGCAGAATGCGCAGAAGCACGGCGCGCGCATCGTCGGAATCGACGCGCATTCGTCGGGCCCGTGGTTCAGCGGGTGGATGGATCGGACGCCGCGCAAGGATCGTGCGTTGCCCGAAGCGAGCTCGTGGCTGCTCCTGTTCGGATGGCTGAAGCGCGGACGCATCGCGACGAGCGAGGCACCGCGTGCGGATCCCGGTGCGGGGGGCCGAGCGGGGTTCAGAGCTTGAGCCGACGGCGGCGCTCACAGCCAGGCTCGTCGACGCGCATGCCGGGACGCACGACGACGCGCATGCCGACGCGCACGGCGAGGCGCACGACGACGCGCACGACGACGCGCACGGCGAGGCGCACGGCGAGGCGCACGACGACGCGGCCGCCGACGCGCACGGTGTGACTTCGCGCGCCGCGCGGGTCGCGGCTCCGGGCAACGCGCCCGGACGCAGTGGATCCCTAGAGATCAACCGCGCTCGAGTCGTGATCCCGGAGCGCGGGGCTGCCGGGCCCGCACGCGGGCGCCGACCCACACGAATGCCGGATGCGCCAGAAATCGAGCCTACGGGCTCTCGGATACCTGTGGCGCCGCTCCCCGTCCCGAGAGCGTGTGACCACTTCACACGCTCTGACCTCCCGGCTTGACGTCCGCGGGCTTTCGGCGCGGACTGGACACGTCGTTCGGGGTTCCGCGTAACGGCGGAGGCCCCCCGAGCGGAGTCCATTCATGCACGGGAAATCGCACGAGACCGAGTCGCTGGAGGCGCTCTTCCTTCGCTGGCGCGACGACGAGGATTCCGAGGCTTTGGCCGAGGTGCTGGCGCGCTCCGAGGACGAGCTCCTCGTCATCGCGCGGCGGCAAGTCCGTGACGAGTCGGCCGCTTGGGATCTCGTACAGGAAACCTGGCACACCGTGCTGCGCGACGCGCGCCGGTGGGACGCGGAGCAGCGGCTCATGCCGTGGCTCGTCGGCATCCTCCAGATCGAAGTGCGGCGCGCGCGCCGTGCAGCGACGCGGATCCCGGATCCCGCGCGTGTGACGACGCCGACCGTTCCGGAAGCCGACGCCCATCTTCCCGAAGCCGAAGTGCGCGAGCACGTCACCGGTGCTTTGGCGCGCTTGCCCTCGATGTACCGCGAAGTGCTCTCGATGCACCTCTTCGAGGACCTCACGCACGCGGAGATCGCGCAGCGCACGGGTCGTGAAACGGGGACCGTGCGCGTGCAGGTGTTCCGTGGTCTCGCGCAACTGCGGAAGCTCATCCCCGCGAGTTTGTCGCTCGGAACCGCGCTCGCGATCCTCGCGCCGCGCAGCGAAGCGGCGCGACTCGCGCCACTACTCGACGGCGCCGCGCGAATCGGCAGCGGCGCGGCAGGCAGCGGCGCGGCAGGCAGCGGTGCTGCTGGCAGCGGTGCTGCTGGCAGCGGTGCGGCAGGCAGCGGTGCTGCTGGCAGCGGAGCGGGCGCGGCCGGCGCGGCGAAGACCAGCGCGGCGAAGACGAGCGCGACGAGCGCCGTGAAGCCGAGCGCTGCGCTGACCAGCACGACCGCGGGCGGGATCTCGTCCGGCGTCGGAACCGCTTGGCTCCTCGGTGCCGCCGTCGCGACGCTCGTGACCGCGACCGTGTGGTTCGTCACGCGTGACGAGGCCGCAACACTCACGACGGATCGCGCGGTCGCAGTCGTCGGCCCCGCAGGCTCGAGCGCGCGCGCTGCGACGTCGAGCGGGACAGACAGCGGCCTCGCGGACGCACCGGCCCATGGACGCAGCGGTTCGACCTCGACGCCGATCGTCGCGCCAGGACCCCAACCCGGCGTCCGCCTCGTCGCACGCGTGGTCGGGCTCGAGACCCTGCCGAGTGGCGCACCGACGCTCAGGCTCCGCGCCGACGCCCGCGGACCGCGCGTCGTGAAACTCGATGCCGCGGCGTCGTTCGAAGTCGACCTCACCGATTGGTATGCGCCGACGGGACTCGCGCCGCGCGAGTTCATCGCGGAGTACGACCATCCCAACGGCCTGCCGGTGCGCGTGCCCGTGCTCTTCGACGCCGATGCGCTGACGCGTGCGCGGACCGCGGCGGAAGCGGGAGCGCGGCAAGAGATCCCCATCACGTTCCGCGTCGAGCCGCCCGCGGCGCGCGTGCACGGACGTGCCGGTTGGAACGACGACGCCGGCGCAGACTCTGCGTTCGGGCGCTTGGCGGCGCTCTTCGCCGTGGACGAAGTCGGCGGACTCGCGGCGGACCCTGTCGAAGGCGTCGCCGTGCGCGACGACGGCACGTTCTCGCTGCGCGCGGCACGCACGGGCCGACACGTCGTCGTCGTCGCCGCGTTCGGCGGTGCCACGCGACCGGAGACGATGCGCCTCGATCTCGTGGCCGGCGAGGACCGCGACCTCGGTCGCATCGCGCTCGGCGCCGGATCGAGCGTCACCGGCGTCGTCCACGCGGATCCGAATGCCGCGAATGCCGGCCTCGAAGCGGTCGTGCGCTGGAATCTCACGGAGGTCGAGCGCGTGCTCTCGGTCTACGGCACTCCGCTCGCGTGGACGGGTCGTTCCTTCGAGCGCGCGGGCGGTGAAGTCGCGCCGGAGCACGACGGTCGCTTCGCGATCCGCGGCCTCGGAACCGGCGCGATCGAATTCGAGCGCGGCTACACGAGCGCCACGAAGCAACCGATGGTCGAGTTCCCGATCGGTCCTGAGTTCGTCGTCCGCGTCACGCCGCCGCTCGCGGGTCTCGTTCTCGAACCGCCGAACTCGATCGCGCGCGTCACCGTTCGCGCCAACGGGCGACTGGTCGAAGGCGCCATCGTCCGCTTCGAGCCGGCCGATGGTTCGGGTCGGAGCATGGGGACCGATGCGCGCGGCTTCGTGGACTTGATCGGCGCCCGCGCCGGCACGTTGTCGGTCTTCGGGCCGGGTTTCCTGACCTTCACGAGTCGGTATGCCGGCCCGTTGGAAGGCCCGATCGACGTCGATCTACAGGAGGCCGTCCCGCCCGGTTTCCTCCAGATCCGCGCGCCGGACGTCGCCTGGAAGGACGTCGTCGCGCGCGTCTTCCCGGCCTCGGTCGTCGACGACACGACGCGCGCCGCTCTGCGACGTGGTGAGCTGCCGAGCAGCCTGCGCGAGGTGCGCATCGTTCCGTTGGACGAAGTCGGCCAACTGACCGACCCTTTGGATGCCGGCTCGTGGTGGATCCATCTCAGCGCCCACCGCGACGCCGTCGACGGCCCGATCGCGCACGCGCGGCCGTTCGTCGCCGAAGTCGAGATCGATACGGGCGCGACGACGCAAGTCGATGTCGCGTTCGATCTCGCGGGCCGCATCCGCTTCGCGCCGGTCGCTGCGTCGGCCGACGCGCCGAGCGGAGGAGAGGGGATCGCGCTGGAGCTGATCGACGCGACCGGCAGAAAGGTGCCCTTGCCCCTCACGAGCCTGTTGCTCCGCGGCGACGCGCGCCAAGGTCGCCTGAAGACCACGGATCGCCTCGTGTACGGCGCGAACGCGACGAGCGGGCTCCTCGAGCCGGGGAATTACGTCGTGCGCGCGACGATCGGCACGGAGACGCGCACACACTCGATCACGATCGAGGCCGGTCGCACGACCGTGGTCGATCTCGAAGCGCCCTGAGCGAACGCCGGCGCGGGCCGGCGCGAACGCGAGGTCGCGCAGCGGCCGCGGACGTCACACGATCGAGTGCTCCGCGGGCCGGACCACGCGGTCCTGCGAGCACGCCGGCGCATTCGCGGGCTCTCAGTACCGCAAACGCACGTCGGTCACTGCGACCTCGCCCGACGAGACCACGATGCCCACCGACCCGCGCAACTCGCCCGGCTGGTACGTGATCTTCGCCACGGACTTGTCTCCCAAGAAGAACTCGGCCACGTCGTCCTTGACCTCGATCGCGATCTTCACGGCGGCGCGCTTGTCCGCCTTGATCGAGGGCAGCGCCTTCTTCGATTTGAAGCCCTTCTCGAGCTCGGCGACCATCGCCATCCCTTGGCTCATGACGCCGACGAGCTGCAGGCTCTCGTCGTTGGCGCCGAAGACGAGCATCGCGAGGCCGCCCTCCCCGAGCTTCGACGTGTCGAGCACGGCCTCGTAGCGGTAACGCGCCGGCGGCACGTCGGCCACGTAGGCGAAGTCGGTCTCCTCCGTCGTGCACGCGAGCACTCCATCGGCACCCGTCCAGCTCTCGGCCGACCAGGCACCCAGTTCGGCATCGATCGCGACGCGACGCCAACGTCGCACGTCCGCCCCCGACGCTTTCGCGATCTCCAAGGACGTCGCGGCGAACGCGTCGGGCAGGCCGAACAGCGCTTCCGCTTCCTGCAGGAACGCCAGCGCGACGTGCGGCAACCCCGCGTCGGCGTAGGCCTTCGCGGCGGCCGGAGCTGCGTCGAGGAACTTCTGGTCGGCGACTGCGAGGGCCTCGGCGACGACCTTGTCGATGCGCGCGACGCGTTGACTGCAGACGTCGCGCAAATCCTTCGCGGAGAGGTCCTCCGACCCGGGCAGAGTCGCGCTCTCGTCCTCGACGCCGCGCAGCACTTCGAAGGCACGCCGGTAACGGGCCAACGCCGCGTCCGGCTTCTTCTGAGCCTCGAGGACTTCACCCAACTCCACCAACGCGACCGGATCGTCCGCGCGTCGGCGCAGCGCGCGCAAGAAGCTCTCTTCGGCGGATTCGATCGCGCCGTCCTGGCGTTGTTTGCGCCCCATCTCGATCAGCTTGTCGGCCACTTCGGGCGGCCCGAACTCGAGCACGTGCAACTCCAGGATCCACGACTTCCAGCGCGCTTCGAAATCCGCGAACGTCGTGATCCCCGGTTGCTTGGCCTTCGTGACGAAATGCTCGACGAAACGGGCCTGGATGTCGTGCTTGCCGCCCGACTTGTACGACGCGAGGAACGCGCGGTAGGGCTCCAAGTAGGGCCGCGTCGACTTCTCGTCCTCGTAGTTGTGGAAGAAGTAAACGAGCCCCCACCCGAACGGGTAGTACTCACCCGGGTACGAGCCCGGCGTGTTGTATTCGATCGTGTCGACGAGCGTCGGCTTGCCATCCTCGATGTAGTACTTCAGGCCCTCGAGCCGCTCGTGCGCGACGAGGTTGAACTGCACCGAACCGTTCGGGAGCAGTCGCGCGCCCTCGAAGTAAGACGCCGTGCCTTCGTTGAGCCAAGTCGGGTACCCGCCGTTCGGCAGCGCGATCCGCGTGAACTGGTGGCTCGCCTCGTGGAACAGAGTCGACCACAACGACGAGAGCGGATCGCCGTGCGCCGCGCGCGGGTCGTAAGTCACCACGCGCAGTTCCGACGGCGAGAAGAAGCCGCGGATGTTCTGGTCGGGTGACTTCCCGTCGTCGCCCTTCTCGTGCATGTCGAACTCGGGTCGCTCGCGATAGACGCTCAGCGTGACGCGCGGCGTGTCCCCACCGCGTTCCTTCACGCGGAAGAACTTCCGGTAGAAGCGATTCATCTGCTCCATGGCGAGCGAGAAGGCCTCGGCCAACTCGATCCCCATGTTCGTCTTCACCGTGTACTGGTCACCCTTGATCTCGTAGGCCTTGTCCCAGGTCTCGTGCTTCTTGTCTTCCTTCGCGATCTGCTCAGGTCTGCGCTTCTTCTTGGGCTTCACCGGCACGTCGACGCCCGAATCGAGGAGCGCCTCGACCGCCTTCTTGTCGGCGAAGATCTTGTCGAGATCGGCACGCGCCTTCTCGGCGGCCGGTCCGGAGTCCACGCGCGACAGGAGGTAGACCGCCGAGACGGACAGCTTCTTCTTCGCGAGCGCCGAACCCGCTGTCGCGAGCGCGGTCTGGTACTCGCCCGCAACCGTCGAGCCCTTCACGGGGACGGTGTCGAGGGCGGCGGCACGCGCCGTGAGATCGAGGACCGCCTTCGCGGTTTCCTTCGTCGTCGGCGCGTTCTTCAGCGCGATGCTCGCGTACCACAGAGCCTGATCGTTCTTGCCCGCGGCCTGTGCCGCGCGTGAGGCCGCGTCGAGGAGCTCGAACGATTCCGGCTTCTTCTCCAGGTCCGCCTCGGCCTTCGCCAATTCCGTGTCCTGCGGCGAAATCGCGCGTGCAGGGAGCGAAACAGCGGCGACTCCACCAGCGAAACCGAGGCCGAAGAGCAGGATGACGAGAGACTTGTGCATACGCATACGGGACGACTCCGAACCAAGCCTCGAGTTCTGAAACGAACTACTTGCGGGTCATCGCCCAGGTCACGTCCCCACCGATCGAGCCGGACATGGACACGTCGAACTCCATGCCCTCTTGCTGGGCATGCGCTTCGATGTTGACGTCGAGGCCGAGCTCGGCCTTCATCTCGTAGGTGTACATCACGCCGGTCGCGAGGTCCCACAAGAGGGCTCCTTCGCCGCGTAGGGTCATGGAAGCGCTGCTCGAGAACTCCATGTCGATGCCGCCGCCCCCCATCTCTTCCGCCTGCTTGAGGATCGGATCGAGATCGAGACTGGCCTTCCCGTCGTACACGAACGTGATCTCGCCGACCTTCGTTCCGGCCGCGTCGCGCGTGCCTGTGTACGTGCAGGTGACCTTGAACTCCTTGAAGGCCGTCTCGAGCTGCTTCGCGAATTCGTCGGTGATCGCCTCGACGTCGGGTCCCTCTCCCGATCCGTCGCCCCCGCCGGCGGCGATTCCGCCGGGGAAGAAGAGTGCCGCGAGGTCGTCGCCCGACACGTCCCAAGTGTCGCCCTCGCCGACCTTCTTGTCGGGGAGCAACGCGCGCACTTCCATGTCGGCGTCGAGGCTCTCGAGCAGCGCGTCGTCGCCCTTCGACTCGTGGAAGGACTTCTTGTACTCCGACTCCTTCGCGTCCCAGAGGAACTGAACGGACTTGCCCTCGAGATCGTTGTCGCCTTCCGGCTCTTGGACCTCGTCACCGATCTCGAGCTTCAGTTCGATCTTGTCGTAGCCACGCAGGAGATCGACGGGTGCGCCGTCTTTCGTCGCGCGGAACGTCTCGGTGACGTCGATGGCGATGCTGAGCATCAACTGCTGCGCGGTCAGCTGTTCGATCGAGTCCGCGGGAACGGGCTCGCCATTGAAGGAGATCGACGCTTCCTTGACGGCGAGTTCGGCATCGATGCGCAGCTCCTTCTGCGAGGCGAAGTCTTTCGCCGGATGGAACGAGACATCGTCTGCGAGCGCAGCGAGACCAAGGGTGAACGGAATGCCGAGGACGGCCAGGAAGTACGCGTTGGAGTGCTTCATGAGGGTGGGCGTCGATGACGCCGGCGGGAGGATATCACGCGCTCGCGCCTCGTCCCGAGGCGCACACGAACTTGACCCGGCGGGCACACCTCACCCCCCCGTGACCCGCGCGAACGCTCGAAACTGCGCGATTCCGGACGCGACCCCGCTGGTCACTCGCTCCGGATGGACGCTCACTCGGACTAGGCGCTCACTCGGACTAGGCGCTCACTCGGACTCGGCGCTCACTCGGACTCGGCGGTCACTCGGACTCGGCGGCCTACTCGGACCAGGCGGCTCACTCCCACTCGATCGTGCCGGGCGGCTTGCTCGTCACGTCGAGCACGACGCGGTTCACGCCGCGGACCTCGTTGATGATCCGGTTCGAGATGCGGGCCAGGAGTTCGCGCTCGAGGTAGTGCCAGTCGGCCGTCATGCCGTCCTGGCTCTCGACGATGCGCAGCGCGATGCAGCTCTCGTAGGTGCGCGCGTCGCCCATGACCCCGACGGACTTCACGGGCAAGAGCACGGCGAAGTACTGCCACAAGCTCGTGTGCACGCCGGCGCCTTCGACTTCGCTCGTGACGATGCGGTCGGCAGCCCGCAGCAGGGCGCAGCGTTCCGGCGTGACCTCGCCGACGATCCGCACGGCGAGACCGGGGCCGGGGAACGGTTGGCGATCGACGATGGCGGAATCGAGGCCTAGATAGCGACCGATGGCGCGCACCTCGTCCTTGAACAACTCGCGCAACGGCTCGACGAGCGTCATGTCGAGGTCTTCGGGCAACCCACCGACGTTGTGGTGGCTCTTGATGACCGCCGTGTTCCCGCCGTGCACGTTCACGGACTCGATCACGTCGGGATAAAGCGTGCCTTGCGCCAAGAATCCCGCGGAACGGAAGCGCTTCGCCTCCACACGGAACACCTCGACGAAGTCACGGCCGATCAACTTGCGCTTCTTCTCGGGGTCGGTGACACCGCTGAGGCTCCCGAGGAAGCGATCGGTCGCATCCACGACCGTGAGATCCATGTGGAAGCGCTCGCGGAACGTGCGCTCGACTTGATCGCGCTCGCCGTGCCGCAGGAGCCCGTTGTCGACGAAGATGCAGTGGAGACGTTCGCCGATCGCCTTGTGCAAGAGTACGGCCGCGACCGAGCTGTCGACGCCGCCCGAAAGTCCGAGCACCACTTCGCCGCTCGCGCCGACGAGCGCGCGCACCTTCGCGATCTCGCGCTCGACGATGTTGTCGGGCTTCCAATCGCCGGGCAGCTTGCAGACGCGCAGGAGGAAATTGGCGAGCACCTCCGCGCCGCGCAGCGTGTGGCTGACCTCCGGATGGAATTGCACGCCGAAGAGCCCGCGCTTCGGGTCCCCCACGACGGCGTAGGGACACGTGACACTCGAAGCGTAGACCTCGAAACCCGCCGGAATTCGCGCGACTTGGTCGCCGTGGCTCATCCACACGACCGTGCGGCCGCTGATGCCGTCGAGGATCGCCTCGGGTCGTTCCACCACGAGCGACGTGCGGCCGAATTCGCGCTCTTTCGACGCGAGGACTTCGCCGCCGAGGGTTTGCGACATCCATTGCATGCCGTAGCAGATGCCCAGCACGGGGACGCCGAGTTCGAGCAACTCACGCGGCACTTTGGGCGCGTCGGGCGCGTACACGGACGCCGGACCGCCGGACAGGATCACGCCGGCGAGATCCATCCGCCGCGCGACCTCGAGCGCGCGATGAGGAGGCGCGATCTCGCACCAAGCATTCGACTCGCGCACACGCCGCGCGATGAGCTGCGCGTACTGCGTGCCGAGATCGACGACGAGGACACCGCGCGGTCCGCGGTCCGCTTGACTCGTTGCTTGCATCGCTGCCCGCCCTACTCCGCGTGGAAGTAGTTCGGCGACTCCTTCGTGATCGTGACGTCGTGCGGATGGCTCTCGCGACGACCGGCGTCCGTGATGCGCACGAACCGCGCGCGCTCCCACAGCGCGGGAATCGTCGGTGCACCGACGTAGCCCATGCCGGCGCGCACGCCGCCGACCATCTGGTAGACGAATGCCGAGAGCTTGCCCTTGTACGGGACGAGACCTTCGATGCCCTCGGGCACGAGCTTGTCCGTCTCGGTCACGTCACCTTGGCGGTAGCGTTCCTTGCCGCCGGCTTGCATCGCGCCGAGCGAACCCATCCCGCGCACGCTCTTGAACGAGCGGCCCTTGAACAGGACGACCTCGCCTGGACTCTCGTCGAGGCCTGCGAAGAGGCTGCCGAGCATCGCGCACGACGCGCCCGACGCGAGCGCCTTCACGAGGTCGCCCGAGAAGCGCACGCCGCCGTCGGCGATGACGGGGACACCCGATCCCTTCAGAGCGTGCACGACCGACATGACGGCCGTGAGTTGCGGCACGCCGACGCCCGCGACGATGCGCGTCGTGCAGATCGAGCCGGGCCCGATGCCGACTTTCACGCCGTCCGCGCCGGCTTCGACGAGCGCGCGCGCTCCCTCGGCCGTGGCCACGTTCCCGGCGACGACGTCGACCGGATGGCGACGCTTCATCTCGCGCACGGTGTTGGCGACGTTCGCGCTGTGACCGTGCGCCGTATCGACGACGAGCACGTCCACGCCCGCTTTCACGAGTCCTTCCGCGCGTTCGTAGTCGTGCACGCCGATCGCCGCGGCGACGCGCAAGCGGCCGCGGCTGTCCACCGCCGAATTCGGGAAGGCCTGGAGCATGTTCAGGTCCTTCATCGTGATGAGGCCCGCCAGCTCGTCGCCCTTCACCACGAGGATCAGCTTCTCGACCTTGTGTTTGAAGAGGATCTCGCGCGCTTCTTCGAGCGACGTGTTCGGCGGCGCCGTGACGAGCTTGTCCTTCGTCATGATCTTCCCGACGGGCGTGTCGTCGCTCGTCTGGAAGCGACAGTCGCGGCGCGTGAGGATCCCGACGACGCGCCGACCCTCGGTGATCGGCAGGCCGGAGATGTTGTGACGCGCCATGATCGTGCGCGCTTCGCGGATGGTCGCATCCGGCGGCAACGTCACGGGATCGAGAATCACGCCGTTGGCCGAGCGCTTGACCTTGTCGACCTCGCGGATCTGGCCCTCGATCGAGAGGTTCCGGTGGATGACGCCGATGCCGCCTTCGCGCGCGAGAGCGACCGCGAGCTTCTCCTCCGTCACGGTGTCCATCGCCGCGGAGGCGAGCGGGATGTTCAGCGGCACGTTGCGCGAGAAGCGCGTCGCGAGCTGGACATCGCGCGGCAGGATGTCGGACTCCTGCGGGACGAGCAGGACGTCGTCGAACGTGAGGCCCTCGGGGAACGAAGGCAATTCGCTGTCGGCGGACTTCATGGCGTGGATCCAGATCCCGGTCTGGTCGCACGCCGCGAGGCCTCTCTTCACGGCGCGGCCGGGACGGTGGAAACGGGGAGCGTAGCGAGCGAGGCGACGGGCTCCAAGCGCCCCACGAACTTCCCACGAAAAGTAGAGGGCCCGGACACCCCACCGAAGTGGAATGCCGGGCCCAAGAAGGAGGAGATGGCCTTTATGTCGGGCGTTCCATCACCGGGCCTGATGAGAAAAGCGCGTGGATCGCCGAACCCGCGCGACCCGAGCCGCCGCGGATGCCGATAGGAGCTGACCCATGGATTCCGCCGGCCGCACCACAGAAGCGCGCTCAGCTCCCTCCGCTATCCTCTCGCACCCCGATCGCGCGAACGCGCCGGGAATAGTGCCCACGATGCAGAGACCGAGGAGCCCGCGCCGCCCCGGCGAGCCGACGCGCGTCGCAGTCGTCGGCGCGGGTTACATCGCGGATTACCACCTCGACTGCCTCGGGCGGATCGCGGAGTGCACGACGGTGGCGCTCGTCGATCCCGATCGCACGCGCGCCGATTCGCAGAGCCGCCGTTTCGGCATCGACCGCGCGTTGAGTTCCATCGACGAGTTGGCGACGCTCGACATCGACGTCGCGCATCTCTTGACGCCGCCCGAGACGCACGTCGCTCTCGTCCTGAAGCTGCTCGACATGGGCATCTCGGTCTTCGCCGAGAAACCGCTGGCGTTGTCGGCGGAGGACGCGCGGTTGCTCGCCGCGAAAGCAGCCGCGCTCGGCCTCGTGGTCGGCGTGAACCACAACAACGTCCACCATCCGGCCTTCTCGCGGCTCATGGCGCGCGTCACCGCGGGCGAGATCGGGCGCGTCGAGCACGTGCAGGTGACGCTCTCCGTGCCGTTGGCGCAGCTCGACGCGGGCGACTACGCGCATTGGATGTTCCGTGAGCCGCGGAACATCGTGTTCGAGGCGGCCGTGCACCCGCTGGGTCAAGTGCACGCGCTCGTCGGCGCGCCGAAGCACGTCGAGACCACGCTCGTCTCGCAGCGCGAACTGCATCCGGGCCAAGTGTTCGTCGACCGCTGGTCGGCGAGCGGCACCGGAGAGCGCGGTTCGATGCAGATTTACTGCGCGTTCGGACAAGGGTTCACGCGCAACACGATCCAGGTGCTCGGCAGCGATGGGTCGCTCGAGGCGGATCTCTTCCACAACACGCTGTCGGGCGAACGCAAGACGGTTTGGCTCGACTTCTGGAACAGCTACCTGGCCTCGTCGCGCCGCGGCGCCGAGATGCGCCGCGACGCGCGCGCTACGTGCAAGCGTTGGTTCCAGACGACGCTCGGTCTCGCTCCGCGCTGCGATGCGTTCTACGTGGGCATGCGCGAGTCGATCGAGCAGTTCCATGCTGCATTTCGCGCCGGATCCGAGCCGCCGACTTCCGCCGCGCGCGCCGCGGAAGTGCTCGCCTGGTGCGACGCACTCGCGTCCGCGGCACCGGCCGCTCCGCCGCGCGCGAGCGAACCGCCGGCGCCGGGCCCCGCACGTCCGGGCGAAGTCGTCGTCGTCGGCGCGACGGGTTTCATCGGCACGCGCACGGTCGCGAAGCTCCTCGAGATGGGCTCGCCCGTGACCGTCGTCGCGCGGCGCGCGCACTCTCTGCCGCCGATCGTGGCCGAGGGCGTGAAGTCGGGCCGCATCCGTTTCCTGCGCGGCAAGCTCGGCGACGATGCAGCGCTACGCGCGGCGTTCGCCGGCGCGGACGCAGTGATCTCGCTCGCGACCGGCAACGGCGACACGTGGGAAGCGGTCGAGCGCAGCATGGTGCAAGGCTCGCGCGCCGCGGCAGAGGCTGCACTCGCAGCTGGCGTGCGGCGCTTCGTCTACGTGAGCTCGATCGCGTCGCTCTACACCGGCCCCGACGTCGGCGCGGAGATCCGCGACTCGATCGAAACGGATCCGAGTCCGAGCCAACGCTCGCTCTACTCGCGCGGCAAGATCGCGGCCGAGCAAGCCTTGCTCGCCCTGCATCGCGACAAGGGACTGCCGCTCGTCATCGCGCGACCGGGCGTCGTCATGGGCGCCGGGACGCCGATGCAGCACTCCGGACTCGGCGTGTGGAATCGCGACAACCACTGCGTCGGTTGGGGTCACGGCGAGGACGCGCTGCCCATCGTGTGGGTCGACGACGTCGCCGACGGACTGGCGCGCGCGGCGCGTCACCGCGGCACGGAGATCGACGGAAAAGCCCTGAATTTGTGCGGGCGCACGCCGTTGACCGCGCGCGAGATCGTCGAGGAGCTGAAGCGCGCGACCGGTCGCGACCTGCACTTCCATCCGCGCTCGCTCGCGCTCTCGCAGTCGCTCGAGATCGGGAAGTGGATCGTGAAGAAAGCGGGGCGCCGCGCGGGTGTCGAATTCCCGAGCTGGCGCGACCTGAAGGCGCGGTCGCTGGCGGTCACCTTCGCGTGCGACGTGGCGCGTTCCATCGGATGGAAACCGACGGAGGATCGCGAAGGCCTGCTCGAGCGCTGCGTGCGCGTCTATCGACCGCGCGGCTGACGCACGCTTCCTTCGCGCCAGTTCGTCCGGCACTCTCGGGTTCGAGACTGCGCTGCATGGACGCCAAGACGCTGAACAAGTTGCTGTTCCACCTGAAACGGATCGTCCTCGGGACGGCCACCGTTCCCGAGGATGACTGGCAGAAGCTCGACATGCTCGTGCCCGCGGCTTTGCGCGCACCACCGACGGCCGAGACCGTCGCGCTGCGTCACATGCTCGAAGAGTTGGCGCGGCGCATCGCCGATCGACGTCTCGTCGACAACGTCTACGCGCTGAACCACGAGCTCGAGCGCGTCGCGCAGGCCGGCGGACACAAGCCGCCGCCGTCGAAGGGGCCGCGCACTCCGACGCAGGAAGTCGCGGACCTCCTACGCGGCCGCACGGTGCTCTTGATCGGCGGCGACACGCGCCAGGAACATGCGGACCGTCTGCGCGAAGCCTTCGAACTCGCGGAACTCTTGTGGCCCGGCACGAGCAAGTCGAACCCGAGCGTCACGGTCTTCGAACCGCTCGTCGCGCGCCCCGAGGTCGTGCTCGTCCTCATGCTGATCAAACTGAATCGCCACGGAATCACCGAGGAATTGCCGGCCGTCTGCGAACGCTACGGGAAGCCGGTCGTGCGCCTCGTCGGTGGCTATCACCCCGACCAGGTCGCGCTGCAGATCCTGAAGCAGGCGGGCAAGCGCTTGCGCGGCGCCTGAACGCCGGAACGAGCACGGTCCCGAGTCCCCCGCGCGCGGCACGGCGATCCCGTGTAGCCTCGGGACTTCGACGCGCGCCGCGTCGGTCGGAGGCCCCCCATGCGCTCGCTCGATCGTTCCCTACTCGTCAGCGTCTCGCTCGCGGCCCTGGTCACGACGGCGAGCGCACGCCAGCTCCTCTCCGACTTCGCCAAGGACGTCGCCGCGCCGCCGTCCGACATCGTCGAAGGTCGCCTCGTCGCGCCGGCACCGTCGGACCTCGCGGTCGCGTCGCGCGCGCACGCGCGTCCGCTCTATTCGCGCTGGAGCGAGTCCGACGGCTGGATCGTCGAGGCCGACATCTCCGTCGATGCGGACGGACCGCTGGCCCTCGCGATCCTCACGCCCGGCCCCGTCGAGTGGTCGTGGACGCTGACGGACCCGAGCGGAGTCGCGCTCGATCTCGCCGCGAGCGCGACGCGCGAGCGACGCGCGAGCGACGCGACGGGCTCGCGGAAGTCGGCGGGGCGAGCGGGGATCGCGTCGACGTGCACGCGGTTCGCGCGGGAAGTTGGACGGTTCGCGCCGTCGCCGGCGAACGCGCGCGCTCGAATCCACCGGGTGAAACGTGGCTTTTTGCGCGCTCGGCGGGTCCGGCGCGTCTCGTCACGCACGCCTCGACCCTCGCCACGCGCAGCGACGTGGAGATCGCGATCGTCGCACGCTTCGAGGACGCCGGGCCGCTCGTTCGCGTTCGCGGAACCGCGACGATCCAGCTCGCGAGCGGAGGACTCGTCCTCGCGCTGAGCGACGACGGCAATCATCAGGATGGGCTCGCCGACGACGGCACGTTCGGCGCGATCCTGCCGCTCGGAACGAGCGGCGACGTGCGCGCGCGTGTCGAACTCCACGGCATCGACGCCGCCGGAGCGCCGATCGCGCGCACCGCGCAGATCGCATTTCCCGTGATCGAACGTCGGCTGCTCCTCACCGGCACGGCCGACGCGACTCTCGCCGACGACGGTCGCGTGCGGATCCGCGTCGAGGCCGTGACGCTGGACGCGGACACGAAGATCCTCGTCGCGGCGGAGGTCTGGGGCACGAACGCGGACGGTCGGCTCGTGCCCGTGTGTTGGCTGGCACGGATGCAGACGCCGCGCGAACGCGCGGGACTAGTCGACCTCGAACTCGCGCTCGACACGCGTTGGATCGCGATGGCCGATGCACGTGCGCCGTTCGCCCTGCGACGCGTGCGCGTGCAAGATCCCGACACGCAGGTGCCGCACGACTTGGCGAGCGAGATCGCGTTCGTGATGCCCTCGATCCCGGCGAGCGTCGAGCCCGTGCCGCTCGTGCCGACGACCTCCATGCTGCAGGGCTCGACGAGCGCGATTCCCGCCGGATCGCACACGCTCGGAACACGGACCCTCCTCACGCCGACGCTCGCCCTCGTGCACGGCTACTGCTCGGGCGGATCGATCTGGCCGGCAGCCCACTTCAGCCAGCCGAAGCTCGAGTTCTTGGACCCCAACGCGAATCGCACGCACGATCAGTTCGCGTTGCTGCTACGTCAGGCGATGGCCGCGCGCTCGTCCTTCGGCGTCGTCGCACACAGCCAGGGCGGTCAAGCCGCGCTCCACCTCTACACGTTCTACGCGAGCGGACTCGATACAGCGCTTGGGCCGCGGCTCATTCAGAGTGTCGGCACGCCCTACCAAGGAACCCCGCTCGCCTCGTTGGGCGGCTTCTCGTGCGGCGTGAACAGCGACATGACGACGAGCGGCGGCCCCATGTGGATGTCGACGATCCCGACGTGGGCGCGCGAGAAAGTCTTCTACTGGACGACGCAGAACTCCGGGAGCGCCTGCAACTTCCTCGCGAGCTTAGTCCTCAACGACCCGGAAGACGGAACGACGGAGATGATGCGCGGTCAATTGCCCGGCGCGAACTCGATGGGTCACGTGAACGGTTGGTGTCACACGACCGGCATGAGCAATCCGGCGCAGTACACGGACGCGACGCGGAATGCCGACCGCAACGCGCAAGCGGCGCGCTGAGAGCGCGTCAAGAAATCGAGCCTACGCGCTCTCAGTAGCTCGTGGCACCGCTTCGCGTCGCGAAAGGCCGTGATTTGTAGGGCTCCGGGAAGTCGTGTGAGCCGTCATCGGC
>Ga0163148_10001905_pt1 | contig 26193 bp, 23 predicted proteins | sample OliLakLV19MP7P2_FD_148606 | JGI IMG/M metagenome (GOLD analysis project Ga0163148, IMG submission 148606) | Freshwater microbial mat bacterial communities from Lake Vanda, McMurdo Dry Valleys, Antarctica- Oligotrophic Lake LV.19.MP7.P2 | ecosystem: Environmental > Aquatic > Freshwater > Lake >... | reverse complement strand
ATTGAATATTGTTGTAATTATTTGGGAACATAATCTTAAACTGTAAGGCAATTCCCTTACCCATAATACCATCTGTATTGACAGTGTTTACTAATGCTAATGCTTCACTTTCAAGTAAATTACCAGTTACAAATTTTATCATAGTTCAAAATAGTATTGTTGGAAAAATCTTATGGTTTTAGAAATAATCTTGTGAGTTTTAGAAATAATCTTGTGAGTTTTAGAAATAATCATCTTGATTAACATTAATTTTTATATCTATATCATTTATTTTATTAATCTTGTCTTTTGTACTTTGATTGTAAACTATAAAACCTAAAACTGCATTAAAAGGAATATCTCCTAAAATTAAGAATTCAGATTCTTTCCTTCGTTTAAAATCTAAATCATCATCTTTATTCCAATAATTATCTTTAATTGCTTTAAAATCAAGTATATTATTTAAATTCTCTATATCGTTCTTCTCATATTGCATACTAAGTGAATTATTTGCATGCCCATCAGTAAATATAAACTCTAATTTGCTATCAATAATCTTTTCAACAGAACTAACACAATAAACAATATCTTCGGGATTGTATGTATTTACTTGATTAAATCCCTTTTGTATAACATATAACATTGGCATACGTTTACCAAAATAAAATGGTATATATTCTCCTAATTTTCTACCATTATTTAATTTAAATCCATTACGTGTAGATATTAGACTTCCATCACCAATTTGCATATAATCATTATTAGCATTTAGTGAATTAGAATGAGTAATTCCATACTTAAGGATATGGGCAATATTGTTGATGTGAGTTATTCTATATAAATATATTTTATTTAAATTCATCCCCCTCACTCCTCTTTCTTTTTCTCTATTTCTGTTTCCAGATAGGCGTTGTGGCTTATTAGTATTTGGATTTGGTCGCTCATTTTAGAGATTTTGCTGCTTATACTGAAATTATAAATTAGCAGAAAACCAATTAAAGCAATGTATATGATATGTCTTGCATCGTCTATACCCAGTAGGTTCACAGCTACCCATTTATAGAAATATTCCGCAAATGGAATAGAGATTAAAAACAAAGAAACTCCTATCCAAAGGATTGAAAATCCTGGATTGAAACTTTTCTTTTTGATATACCGAGCAACAAACGTAAAAAACGAAAGCCCCAAAAGCACTGCAATTATTTGTATTTTTATTCCCATTTCCTTAACCTAATTTTGCTTTAATTCTTTCTATTTGTTTGCGTTGTAGCAGACAGCCCAGTATATTCACCAACCCTTTGAAAGGGAATACGAAAGCATTCATAAAGTTATATTCACTTTCGCCATATTTTCTTTCTTGCATCACAGTTGGCACTTCCACTATTTTGTTCCCTGCAAAGTGTGCAAGTATCATAAGCTGATTTGTGTCGAATAGTTCGTGAGGATAGTACTTTGTGAAAAAAGTAATTGTGCGTTTGCTATATGCCCTGAAGCCAGAAGTAGCATCTGTAAGCTTCATTCCTATTATCCAAGAGTCCATAGCAGCGAAAAGCATTATTCCCAAGCGTCGTAAGAAATAAGATTGAAATCCAACTTTATTGATGAATCTTGAGCCAATCACATAATCAGCTTTGCCATCGGCTATTGGTTGTACTATGTTCTTTAGTTCAGAGGCAATATGTTGTCCATCACCATCGAATTGGCAAAGTACATCGTAGCCATTTTTATAAGCATATTGGAAGTAACCACGCACAGTTCCCATTGAGCCACCAGTATTGACAGGGTGTGACATTACTGCTACCCCCATTGACAAAGCTAATTGGCGAGTGTTGTCCGAACTGGCATTGTCAATCACAACTATATCATAATCTAAACCATTGCTGTTTTCTTGCAAATCCCTAATGGTATTGGCTATACTTTCTTCTTCATTATACGCTATAACAGCTATTAGTATTTTCACAAAATTGCCTTTTTATTTGATTCTTTTCGCAGGATTTCCCACATATATTCCCGACTGAGTAATATCTTTTAATACTACAGAGCCGGCACCAATTAATACATTTGCACAGATATTTACACCTTGGATTACTACAGAGCCTGCTCCAATCATACAGTTATCGCCAATTTGCACTTCGCCACAAATTGTTACGTTTGGTGCAATATGAGTGAACTCTCCAATTATTACATCGTGTTCAATTGTAGAATTTGTGTTTAATATAGCAAAAGCTCCAATTGTAGCTCCTGCATTCACAACCACTCCATCGAATACTTGAGCACCAGCGAAAACTTTTGCGTTATTGACAATTGAACTTGGCGAAATAATTTCGGGTAAATTAAATCTAACTACTGATGGACTTTCCACTATTCTTTGTCTTATTGGGTTTAAGCCGATTTTTCCTACTCCAATTGCAACAACTGTGTTTGCTGGACTATAGTTGCTGAGTGTTTGTTCGTCCCTGCCCAAATAAGGCACACAAATTAGCACACCATTGGTTTTCAAATCGCTATAGCCCAATAATCTGAAATCCTTAAGTTTCAATATAATCGAAGCTAACACTTTTGCGTGTCCACCACCACCAATTATCACAACATCACGTATTACTTTTGGTGCAGGAACCATTCCTCTTAATTTCATTTTTTTGCCAGTAAGTTACAAACAGTCGAAAGTTCCTCGTCTGTTATATTAGTAGAGCAAGGAATATTCAATGTGTTCTGAATTAATTTATAAGCTTTTTCAATTTTATAAGATTGACAGTTTGCAAAAGGTTTTTGCAAGTGATTCAATTGCCAAAGTGGTCTTGTTTGCACTTTGCTTTCGCCTAAGTAGGCCATTGTTTGTTCTCTATCTTTGCCATAAACTTTTGAATCTATTTGCATTGCCACCATCCAATAGTTAGCTTTGCAGTAGCTTGGAGTAGATGCAATTGAAAGACCATCAATTTTACTGATTTCTTTATTATAGAAATCGAATAAATATTTTTTCTTCTCTAAAAAGCCAGGCAATTGTTCTAACTGTGCCACTCCCAATGCAGCTTGAATATTAGTCAAACGGAAGTTGTATCCTACTTCATCGTGGATATAACGAACTTCATCATTTTTTGCTTGAGTGGTTAAATATTTAGCTTTTTCGGCAATTGCGTCATCATCTGTGAAGATCATTCCGCCACCGCCAGTTGTAATCACTTTATTGCCATTGAAGCTCATACAGCCATATTTGGCAATAGTTCCAGTTGATTTCCCAGCATATTTACCAGAAATATATCTTGTACCTAAGCTTTCTGTCGCATCTTCAACAATCGCAATATTTCGCTCTTGGCACACTTCCACTAATCTATCTAGCCAAACTGCATTCCCAAAAACATGAACTGGCATTATAGCGGAAACTCTCTTACCAGTTAGTTTATTCCAGCTGAAGCCATCTTTGAAAATTGTTTCTTGTTCAATAAATTCTATAGTTTTTTCAGTGTCAATGTTATAGAATTCATCGCAATCCATAAAAACTGGTTCTGCATGCAGATAGCGAACTACATTAATAGGTGCAATGAATGTGGCAGTAGGCACAATCACTTCGTCGCCAGATTGCACACCTGCTATTAAGAGTGATGTATGCAATGCTGCAGTGCCATTTACCACAGCTATTCCGTGTTTTGCACCAACAAAATCCGCCAGTTTTCGTTCAAAATCGTTAACGTATTTGCCTGCCGATGATACCCATTCTGTATCAATACATTCTTTGACATATTCCCATTCATTTCCTTTCAAATTGGGCACACACAATGGAATCATTCTTTTTAACCTTTCAAATAATTATTAGTTCAAACAAATATGCTGATTATAGTAAAAGCAATAAGCTCAAAATTAATCTTTTTTTAACAAATTGTATTTAACTTTTATAAATGTTTTAGTTCTTTTTTTCAGAAAAAGAGTTAATTTGCTAAAAGAATTTTGTAAAATAAGAAAAAGTAAATAATTTACCTTGATTAACGTTAACAAATTTAAGAATTATGACTGATTCAATGCAAACATTAAGCACCTACGTACCAATTCTAGTTATGGTTTTGGTAGGGATAGTATTCGGAGTTCAATTTATGATTTTCTCTGAACTTTTGGGTGCGAAGCGAAAAACTAAAGAAAAAGAAACAACTTACGAAAGCGGTATGGAACCTTATGGTTCGGCACGTGAGCGATTCTCAATCAAATTCTATATGGTGGCTGTGAGCTTCATCGTTTTCGATATAGAAGTTGTGTTTATGTACCCATGGGCAGTACAAATGCAGAAATTAGGTATGGGAGCTTTCGCTGCTATGTCTATCTTCATTGTAATTTTGCTTATTGGTCTTTATTACGAAATTAAAAAAGGTGGAATCCAATGGGATTAACAGAATCAATTGCCAGAGATGGTTTTTTCACTACCTCTGTGAATGAAGTTGTGAAATGGGGACAAAAAAACGCAATGTGGCCTTTCCCTTTCGGGATTTCCTGCTGCGGCATTGAGCTTATGGCTATGGGTGCTTCTCGCCACGATGTTTCTCGTTTCGGTTCGGAAGTAATGCGCATGACTCCTCGCCAATCGGACATTTTGCTTGTGGCTGGTACGGTTACTTACAAAATGGCTTGGGTAGTTAGAAAGATTTACGACCAAATGCCCGACCCAAAATGGGTGATTTCAATGGGTGTTTGTGCTTCTACTGGTGGTATGTTCCGAAGCTATTCTGTAGTGCAAGGGATTGACCAATTCCTTCCTGTGGACGTTTACGTTTCGGGTTGCCCTCCAAGACCAGAAGCAGTAATTAAAGCGATTATGTCGTTACAAGAAAGAGTAGCCAGCGATGATTACACTCCAGCTTTATTTAATGGTGGTAAAGACAATTCGCCAACACCACATCAGGGATTTTTCCATTCCAAATACCACGGTGTGGACGATTTAGGAATGTTGAAGAAGTAAGCAAAAAAGAATAGAAATAAAATATATGCTATCCCTGTTGTGGTTGCAAGATAAACCACCGAAGTTAGAAAAATGGCGAGACTCTAGCAGTATTTTTCATTTCGAGAAGATGAAATAAGGTTTTTGACAATAAATAATAATAGCCACTCTTTTGGAAGTGGCTATTACTTTATAAAGTATATATATGGAATAACTATTCCATTTCTTCAATTAACTTTTGTCCTATAGCTATAGCCCCTGTAAGTGCTGTTCCTTTCGGCTCAATTAATTGTAATTTTGGTTGTTGTTCAATTTCTTTGATAAGCATTTTGGCAAGTAAAGTGTCGGCTTCAATTATCCCACCCATAAGCACTACTGGTATTTTATCGCCTTTGAAATTCTTAGCCAATGCCATAGGCAATTCGCAAAGATGTTTGCTTGAGCGTGTGATTATTTCAAGGCAAATTGGGTCGCCAGCTTCAGCACATTCCATCACCATTGGCGTTAGCACTTGATAAGAGAAATTACCTTCGTTGTATTCTTTCACAATTGTACGAGGTTGCTCAGGATCGAAACCAGGTATGATTTCAGAAATCTTTTGAGTTAAACTTGTGTATTTACCCCTTCCGTCCAATGCACGAACAACAGCAGTCAATCCTTCTCTACCTATCCAAGCTCCGCTACCTTCGTCGTCGAGTTCAACTCCCCAACCACCGCAACGGACTAGTTTTTTCTTTGCTGGATTGCCAATAGCAATAGAGCCAGTCCCAACTATAGTTACAATACCACTGCCGCCATCCATTGCACCATGTAAAGCTAATTCAGCATCGGAAGTGAAGATTACATCTTGCAAAGTAATTTTATGACCACGAGCAATTGTTTTCAGTAAGTTAATGGCACGAAGCTTTTCTTCTTCAAGCCAAATACCAGCCAAACCAACAACAACGCAATCTATTTCATTTTCTTGAATCTCTGCTTTTTCGCAAAGAGATCTAATCATATTTAATACACGTTCTGTGGCTTCGGAAAGCCCAACCGAACCAATTCGGGTAGTTCCCATTATATCTGTGGCACGAACTTGTCCTTCTCGCACAAGCACACCACGAGTTTTAGTGCCTCCACCGTCTATTCCAATTATCGTATATTCTTTATTGATTTCCATTCTAAAACTTTGATTTTAAGTGAATTTCTAAACTATTATTTCCTGCTCAAATCTCAATAAATGTGCCAGTTTTTGAGAATTTGAGTATTAATTTAGATAATATATTTATCAACAATCCATTTCTTAAGTCATCGGCTAAAATTCTATAATTATTAACGATTTAGTTAAATTATTTTACGAAATAAATAATATTTCTTGTTTATTTCAAGAAAAATACCTTATTTTGTTATAAAGAATGGCACAATTTTTTCTATGATTATATAAATGATACTAATTGACAAGATTTTAGTTGACACAGAAGTAGCTAATGCAAATTTCTCATGCGACTTGAAACAATGCAAGGGAGCTTGTTGCACCTTCCCTGGTGAATATGGCGCACCTCTGCAAGAAGATGAAATTTGGCAAATAGAAAATTCAGTGGAAGCTGCAAAAGAATATTTGAGCGAACGATCGCTAAAAATACTAGAAACAGAGGGTTTCAGCAAGCAAATGGATGGTGACTTATACACCAACTGTATAGATAAGAAAGACTGTGTATTTGTATTCTACGATGAAAATGAAGTTGCTAAATGTGCTTTAGAGAAAGCATATCACGATGGGAAATCAAAATTTAAGAAACCTTTAAGTTGCCATCTATTCCCAATTAGGGTTGGCACTTTTGGTGGAAAATACTTATACTACGAAAAAATCAAAGAATGCTCGCCTGGTGTGGCAAAAGGAAATGCCGAAGGTGTGAGAATGGTGGAAGCACTCAAAGAGCCACTCACAAGAGCTTTTGGAAAGAATTTTTATGATAAATTAGACAATAGTGTCAAAAAGTAAATAGTGTTAAGAGTTACACACTTCTCTAAAAAGTGGCATTTTTTTTCACAGTTTCTTTGTTGGGGGACAATATGAAACTAGGACTAGATATGAAATTGGGGCTGACGCAACAGCTGACACCTCAACAAATCCAGTACTTAAAACTTCTACAGATGCCAATTATTCAATTGGAACAACAGGTTAGGCAAGAAATTGAGCTAAATCCTATGTTGGAAGATCCCGATGATTATGAATTATTGGGTTTAGACGACGATTATCCAGTTAACTCAGATCCAAGCCCAGAATCTAGAAGTTACGACGATGTTGAAGGCTACGATGATTATGGTAGCCATGAACAAGAGAAATTATCTCCGAATTTCGAGTTGGAACAGGCTAAGTTAAATATAGATGACAAGCCAGAGCTATTTGAATTCCATAAGCAAATTATGGATAGTGGCGATGGTGGTAGCAAAGGCACCTATAACGACCACGACGACAATGAATATGAGCCATTTCAAATTAAAGATAATGGTAATTTTATTGACGACTTATTCCAACAGCTTCGCCAGTACCCCCTTACTGAAGAAGAGCTTATCTTGGGCGAACAAATCATTGGAAATATAGACCCAGACGGTTATTTGCGAAGAGATTTGAAAGAATTAGTTGACGAAACTAATGAAATCATTCTTGAGTTAAATTTGCGTGGAATGAACAAACTGAAAGGTTATACAAATGGCAACGGACATACTAACGGCAATGGTCATTCCAACGGTAATGGACATTATACTAATGGCAATGGTCATTCCAACGGTAATGGACATTATACTAATGGCAATGGAAACGGCTACTCCAATGGTAATGGCAATGGTTATAGCAATGGAAACGGCACATATACAAATGGTTCAGTAAATCACGAAGAAGGTTATAACCCAGCAAAAGCATTGGCTGTATCTCCAGATAGCATAAAAGTATTGAATAAAGTTACTAAAAAAGAAGAAGCAATTTTTGAAATAGATGTGAATTTGACAAAAGAGCTTGCTTCAAACACTCCAGAAGTGGAAGCAATCACACCATTCAAATTTGTAACTTTGAAAATGGCTGACGAAGTATTGAGCTATATACAAAAGCTTGACCCTCCTGGAATTGGATCAAGAAGCATAAAAGAATGTTTGACTTCTCAATTGAAAGCTGTAGTTAAGCCAAATGCTGCTCAAGCTTTAGCACTAGAAATGTTGAATTTCCATTATGATGCTTTTATAAAAAAACACTATCAAGTTATAACTAAGCAATTAGAAGTTTCCGATGAATTCCTGAAAGAAGCATTGGAAGTAATCAAAAGATTAAATCCGAAACCAGGCGGTGGAGATTTTCAATCTGAGATTAATACTGTAACTCCAGATTTCTTAATAGAAATTGATGAAGAAAAAGATGATTTGATTATAACAGTTAATGAAAGCACTATTCCAAAAGTTCAAGTTAGCAAAGCTTACGATGGTATTCGTAAGGAAGCAAAGTATAAACTTTATAATAAAGAAACTAAAGATTGGATTCGTTCTAAATTTGAAGATGCAAAATTTATGATTCAAGCACTTCGCCAAAGAAAGAACACAATGACAAAAGTGATGACAGCAATTGCACAAATTCAGAAAGACTTCTTCTTCTTTGGGCAATCTGGGTTAAAACCATTGATTTATAAAGATATTTCGGAAGTAACTGGATTGGATATATCCACAGTTTGCCGAATAGTTAATGGCAAATATGTGCAAACTGATTTCGGAACATTCGAGCTTAAATCATTTTTCAGCGAATCTCTTTCCAACGATGAAGGCGAAGAAATATCTACAACCGTTATCAAAAATATATTGAAAGATATAATTGGAGCGGAAGATAAACAAAAGCCGCTTAGCGATGACGACTTGAGCAAAGCACTGAAAGACAAAGGCTATAATGTTGCCCGCCGCACAGTTGCTAAATACCGTGAGCAGTTGCGTTTGCCAGTGGCAAGATTAAGAAGAGAAATATAAATAAATAAAAACAGAGACGCATAGTTTTGCGTCTCTATTCTTGTGTCTATTTGGAGACTAAGATTGGTATAACTTTTTGAGATGTTTTGTTGTAAACAATATTTATAAAATATATTCCAGTTGCAATGTCTTGTAAATCCCATTTTAAAGTACCACTAAAGTTACTTTTGGGTATGATGGAAATACCTTTTCCGAGTTCATCTACTTTATTTCCAAATAAATCAAATGCACTAATTTCAGAATCTGTAAACGGAATTGCAATTTCCCAATAAACATCACATCTTGCTTCGGAAATTGCAGGCTGCTGGTATGATGGATATGTAAACAAATATGTTTTTTGCTCATTAGTTTGATTATTAACTGAATTAACTAAATCTTTTCTTATCCTTATTTTATATATTGACTCTTTTCGTAAACTATCACTATGAAGCCTAAAGCAGTATTATTTTTAAAGATAATGTTCCTAAATGATGGATTCGGTGCAATCCAATCAACTTGTTTCCATTTAAACAAATCTCCCTCTACAGAATTTTCTAAAAATATATTTTCACCTGTCAAATAAAACTTCCCACTCAAATAAATTACTTGAAGATATGGTATGCTTCTATTTTTAAAGTAAATTTACTGCACTTTATTTATTTTTTGTTCATACAAGTATATGCTTGATTGAGTATTATTGCCTCCATACATGTTTTTTACCTCCCATTTTAATCCATTATCAATAGATAATATTATATTTCTCAACCCAAATGAATAACACAATAATTCATCTTTAATTTTGTATTTACTATTCTCAATGTTACTATTCATATAGAAGTTATCAGGAATACCATTTTTTGTAAATTTAATTTGTCTATTTGTTAAACTAAATATTGCAATTTCTTTTTCCCCCCATGCTGCAGTATAAATATCACCATTTCCCGAAATTCCACAATAATTCTCAAAAATTACATTGCTCACAGTGAGCTTTTAACTAAAATTCAGTTTGGGTTTCTATTGCTTAAATAACTTTTTGAATATTGCTATGTCTTATTCGTCTATAAATTCAAGAAATATTCGTATTTTTGTATAATGTAGAAACGAAAACTTCGCAAAGGATGGTCACTGCCATACTCGACTGAGTCAATAGTTTCGCAATTAATTGGCTCAGTTCTTTTTTAAAGTCTTCACATAGCTACTCCCTCCTTAATATGTATCAAATTAGTATATAAATAAAATAGATGTTGCTAATCAGTAATTTTAATCTATTTTCTGAAAGCTTAAGTTCTTAATTACAACTTAAAAAATATATTTGACACATCAAAAAAAAGCTACATATTCGGGAAAAGTTTTCCACAGTATTTTTAAATATTTATTGTCAAAATCATATTTGGTTAGTAATTTTGTTCTCAATTAAAAATGAATGCAGAGTTAAATGAAAATTATAAAAGAAAATAGAGTATTCCTAATAGGGTACTTTTGTTTATTAATGCCAATGCTTTTTAACTTCTTGCTCTACCCAAAGGGATCTAGTTTGCAGCTATTGAATTATTGGCACAATCCTTTGGCAGATGTATTTTTCAAATATACAACTTATTTGGGCGATGGTTTGTTTGTTGGTGTTCTGATTTTGCTTTTGTTTGCAATCGAAAGGCATTACAAAAAACCATTGGAACTGCTAACAGTCTATGGTTTTACTGGTATAATGGCAAATATATTAAAAAAGATATTCGATAGTCCAAGACCTAAACTATATTTTCAATCAAAAGCTTATATGCAATTTGTGCCAGGGGTAGATGTTCATCTGTTTGGATCAATGCCTTCAGGACACACAGTAACAGCATTTGCAGTAGCACTATTTTTCAGTAACTACTATTCCAGAGGTAAAGCTTGGTTGCAAATTGTACTTTTACTATTAGCAACATTAGTTGGAATATCAAGAGTATATCTGAACCAACATTTCTTTGAAGATGTAGCAGTAGGATCTTTTCTAGGAATAGTTCTAACAATTGCCATTCTACATTTTGGAACTTGGTATCTTAATACTAAACTCAAATCAGAACCAAATTAATGTTCGTATCGTTTTTCGCCTGCTTTAATAGGAATTGACAAAATGTTTTGTTTTGGTGGCAATGGGCAAGTTGCAAAATCAGTAAATGCACAAGGTGGATTGTACGATTTATTGAAATCTAAAATAATTTTGTTTTGTCCTTCCTCAGGGTGTTTGGCATAAAGGAATCTCCCACTAGCGTAGGTATCATCTTCATTTGTTGGGTCTGCAAATAATATGAATAAATCACTTCCTTCGTCCAGTGCATCGAGAGAATATTCAGTTCCATTTAATGTGAAGATTAATTTTCCTGCTATAGGAGTTTGATTAGTCTGACCTAAAACGTTCGTGATAGGAATTGTTTTTTGGTTAGTATCAGTAATTAAAATAGCTTCTACTTTCCATTTTTCATCAACTTTATATCTTTCTATACCTTTGAACTCAGCTAATTTTTGGCTTTTCAAATTTCGGAGGCGAACACCAAACTTTTCCTCACGTTTTATAATTGTCCAACGTAGGTTTTGGGAACTTGCTAAAGGTACTTGATCTGTTTCAGGGGATAAAAGTATTGATTCAGTTGTTACTTCGCCATCTACACTAATTTCAACTCCATCATTGACAGTCATTTTTACAATAGAATCAGTCAAGTTAAATACACCAGCTGATTCAGCAATAGTAGCTTCGGGAAATACAATTTTATTTTTAGCACCCGAACCAAAACTATTACCTCCATCGGAAAGCCAGTAAAGTCCTACTAAATTGAGCCAACCTGATTCAGCTTTAAGGCGATCTATACGTTTGCTATGCCAAGATTCAATATCGTTTTTGTAGCTGTCATCAGCGAAACTGAAAGCAGAAATGCAGAAAAGAAGTGAGAATGTTAGTGCTATTTTTGAGAACTTTGCCATAATTGTAAACCATTGAAATTCAGTGTTATTACAAACATACTACATTTTAGATAGAAGATTTGAAAAAAATGGAAGGTTTTAATTTAAGTCGTTTATTGTTGAAAATTTGATTAGTATAACTTACTAGAATACTATCTTTAATTTTTATTAATTTTGTAGTCAGTATGAAAAATAAGAACCCAATAAATACAGAAATTTTTAGATTTGGTCGGCATAGCTTAATTGGCATGATGACGGGCACTTCTCTCGATGGAATTGACTTGGCTTTTGTGGAGTTTAGCTTTAGCAATGGACAAATTGCTATTCATAGCACAATTTGTGACTCATTTGAGTACAATGCTTCACTTCGTTTGAAAGCCAAGGAAATGATGGCTGGTAATGTTTCCGCAAAAGATTTTTCACAAATGGGCTTTGCATTGGCTCAAATGTATGCCGATGCTTTGGAAAGTTTCTTCAAAAAACATAATATAAATAAGGAACAAATTTCTGCTATAAGTTGCCATGGACAAACAATTTGGCACGAGCCAAAGAAATCTACTTTTGGCGATTACCAAATTGCATCAAGTTTGCAATTGCTTTCTGGTGGAACTTTGGCAAAACTAATTGACTTACCAGTGATATATGATTTTAGAGTTGGAGATATTGCTTTGGGTGGCGAAGGTGCTCCACTTGTACCTATTTTTGATTATTACTTTTTTCGAGAACATTATAAAAGCTTTATTGCACTTAATATTGGTGGAATGGCAAATATCACTTATGTATCGGGGGAACAAATTACTGCTTGGGATACTGGCCCTGGGAACATATTGATAGACCTTGCAATGCAAAAGTTATACGGCAAACAATATGATGCAGATGGAGCAATTGCTGCCGCTGGGCAAAAGAACGAAAAGCTATTTGCAGACTTGATACGTGATACGTTCATAAGCAAAGAGCCACCAAAATCAACTGGCAGAGAAAGGTATAATTGGGATTACTTGCAGAAATTCAACTTGGAAATTCCTAATGTAGATTTGATTTGTACATTAGTTCATTTCACTGCTTATTCGATAGCAGAGAATATAAAGCTATTCACAAAAGATGCCAATGTGCTAATTGCTGCGGGTGGCGGAGTAAGAAATTTATTTTTAATGAAACTTTTAGGCAACTATATGAGTAATTTTAAAATCAAAACAAGTGCAGATTTCAATTGCGATATAGATGGCAAAGAAGCGATTTGCTTTGCGTATCTAGGTTATAGAACTTTATGCGGCTTGCAAAGCAATTTGCCAAGTGTTACTGGTGCTTGCAAGGAAACAATACTCGGCAGTATTGCATTTTAGTACAATAATTTTCTCTTTTTTCGTTAAAATTATGTTTATTAATATAAATTTGAAAAGAAATGTTTAGATTTGAAAATAGTGATTATCTTTATCTCTTAGGGCTGATACCAGTCTTTTTTGTACTTTTTGCAGTATTCCGATTTTTTAGAGCAAGAGGTTTGAAAAAGTTTGCTACTAGCAATATGCTAGAAAAATTGCAGCCAGAGGGCAGCAAATACAAACCATACTTGAAATTCACATTTATAATGCTGTCGCTTACTTGTGTTATAATGGCAATATCTAGACCTCAAATGGGAACTAAACTTGAAGAAGTGAAAAAAGAGGGTGTGGAAGTTATTGTTGCATTGGATGTATCCAATTCAATGCTTTCCGATGACATAAAACCAAATAGATTGGAAAGAGCAAAATTCTTAGTGAATCGACTTTTGGATAAACTTACAAATGATAAGTTTGGATTAATTGTTTTTGCTGGTCAAGCATTCTCACAATTGCCTCTTACTACAGATTACTCAGCTGCAAAATTAATATTAAATTCTGTCGATACAGATATTATAGCTACTCAAGGAACTGCTATTGGAGCAGCTATCGAACTTTCAGCTAAATCTTTCAGCAAAAAAGAAGAAAAAGTAAATAGAGTGCTAATAGTAATAACAGACGGAGAAAACCACGAGGACGATGCAGTAGATGCTGCAAAAGCTCTTGCAGAAGAAGGTGTTATAATTCATTCTATTGGAATGGGAACTATAAATGGTGGACCAATTCCTATTAAAACTGCAAATGGAACAGACTTTATTAAAGAGGGCGATGGCTCTACTGTGATTACCAAACTGAATGGCGATGCCCTTAAAGAAATATCGGATGCTGGAAAAGGAAGTTTTATTTATTCTGGTAATTCAGACCCTGATTTGAACTCGCTTGTGAAAGAAATTGCAAAGATGGAAAAGAAAACATTTGGTGAAAAAAGATTTAGCGATTACGATGATAAATTTCAATATTTTCTATTGGGTGCAATCGGATTTGCACTGCTTGAATCTATCTTTTCGGGCAAGAAAAACTATATTTTTGTGAAAATTGGCAAATTCATAAGTGGGAGAAAATGAGAAACTTTATTTTAATATTATTAATAATTACGGCAACTCAACTCTTTGCCGATGACTATAAAGAAAGCATCAATAAAGGGAATAATAATTATAAAAACAAAAAATTTCAAGATGCTGAAAATAATTATAGGCAATCGCTAAAGGCAAAGCCCAACGATGATAAAGCTAAATATAATTTGGGCGATGCTTTATACAAAAACAACAAGCCAGCTGATGCTGCAAATTCATTTTTAGAAATTGCAAATAGCACAAAAGATAATGATATTAAATCTAAAGCATATCATAATCTTGGGAATGCTTTGCTTAAGCAAAATAAATATGAAGAAAGTATAGCTGCTTTTAAAAATTCACTAAAAGCAAACCCAAACGACCAAGAAACTAAATACAATTTAGAATACGCCCGCAGAAGAATGGTGGCTGAGCAACAGCAAAAGCAACAGCAGCAAAAAGATGGCGGCGACAAAGATAAGAAAGATGATAAAGGCGACGGCAAAGACAAAGATAAAAAAGATGGCAAAGACGGAAAAGATGACAAAAACAAGCAGCCCAATAATGACAAAGCCGACAATAAAGACGGCAAAGGCAAAGAAAAAGAGGGAGAAAGCCCTAAACAAAAAAATAAAATAAATAAAGATGAAGCCAATAGAATACTCAATACTCTTAACAATCAAGAAATGGATTTGAGAAAGAAATTGAAGCAGAAAAAAGGCGAGAAAATTACAATAGAGAAAAATTGGTAAGCAAGGTGAGATTAGAGAAAATGAAGAGATTTAGTATAATTATAATATTTCTATTATTTGTATCGTTTGGACTAAGAGCCGAGCTGAGATTTACTGCAAATGCAAACAAAACTACTGTGATTGAAAGTGAGAACTTTCAAGTATCATTTTCTGTTAATGGCGATGGTGGGAAATTCAATCCGCCGAATTTTGCTCCTTTCAAAGTATTGCAAGGTCCAAGTACATCGCAATCAGTACAAATAATAAATGGTAGCTATTCTAAATCGCAAAGCTACACTTATTTAATTCAAGCACCTGCAAAGAAAGGCAATTATATAATTAATGCTGCTACAATTGATGCAAATGGAAAACAATTACAGTCCAATCAGATTAAAATAACTGTTGCAGAAATGTCAACTGCACAGAAAGCTCAAAAAGATCAAGAACAAAAAACAGAACAAAACTTACAATCGAACGCTGAGAAAGTAATTGATAAAAATTTATTTGTGAAAGTAAATGTAGATAAATCTTCTGCATATATTGGTGAACCAATTATAGTTCGATATAAATTATATCGCAATCCACAGCTGTCAATAGCAAAGTTGGATTTGGACAAAGTGCCAGTGTTCAATGGATTCTGGATTAAAGATTTGCGTGATAGCACCCCAGTACAATGGAAAGAAGAAATAGTAAATGGTGCGAGATTTCTTACTGCGGAAATTCGTTCATTTATTTTAATACCGCAGCAAACAGGCAAGCTATTAACCGATGCACTCGAATTTAAATCTGTTTGTCGCTTGGAAGTGGGCAATGGACGTCGCTCCAATGATTTTTTCGATAATTTTTTTCGTAATAATAGCTACAAAGATTTTCCAAGAATTATAAAATCTCCACAAGTTCAAATTAATGTGAGTGAAACACGCTCACCAAAACCAACAGAATATAGAGATTTGTTGGGTCAATATACACTTGAAACTACACTCGATAGGAGTAAAACCAAAACTAATGAACCAGTTACTTTGAAATTAACTTTGAAAGGCAATGGTAATCTAAACTTTTTTGAACCACCAAAATTAAATCTACCATCTGATTTGGAATCCTACGACCCTAAAATAAAAGATGATATTAGCTATACCCAAGCAGGAATAAGTGGCACTCGCACTATTGAATATTTAATTATTCCACGCAATGCTGGGAAATTTACTATTCCAGCAATTGAACTGCCATACTTCGATTTGAGAAAACGTGATTATATTACATTGAAAGGTGGCGAATATGAAATCACTGTGGAACAAGGCAAAAATGAAGGGGGTGTGGTTAGCAAATCTAAATCGCAAATGGTAAATAGAGATATAAATGACATTAAAACTAATTTGGGTTCAAATGGATTCAGCCAAAGACTTTTCGGTAGTGGGCTATTCTGGGCTATGCTATTGCTACCAGCATTATTTATTATTGCGATTATAATATGGAAACGCAAGCAAGAAGAAGAATCGGGCAATATAGCTGGAATGAAAAATAAAGCTGCATCGAAAGTGGCAATCAAGAGATTGAAAATGGCTAAACTACATTTGGATAAACAGCAGAAAGATGAATTTTATGAAGAAATAACAAAAGCACTTTGGGGTTATTTATCCGATAAATTCACAATACCAGTTTCCGATTTGACCAAAGAAAAAGTACGCACAAAACTAGATAATATAAATTATTTGGAATTGGACAAAGAGGAACTAATTGCTGTGATAGACGAGAGCGAGTTAGCAAGATTCTCCCCAACTAACATGGCTGATGCAATGCCAAGAATCTACACCAAAGCAAGCGAAGCAATTATTAAACTAGAAAGCTTTGTGAAAGGGTGAGTGGAATAAGTGAATTTATTATTTATTTGTAGTAGAAATAAATGGAGGAGCCGAACCGCTGAAACTATTTTTCGTAATCATCAACAATTCTACGTAAAATCAGCAGGCACTGACCAAAATGCAATAGTTAAAATTAATACAAAGCTTATTACTTGGGCTGATTTATTATTCGTTGTGGAAAAGAAACATAAAATTATTATCCATCAAAAATATTCAGAAATTACAAGAGAAAAAGAAATCGTTGTACTTAATATTCCTGACGATTATCAATATATGGATGAAGAATAAATTACAATTTTTAAAGATTTACTGCATGATTATTTTGGATAAAATTTTCACTTTATCTCTTTTCCACTCCAAATACTTTTAATTGAAACTATATGGATGAACAAAACTAATGGTACTAAGAAGCACACTAACCACGAAAATGGGTAGTATAGCACAGCAATATTTGGTTGGTCAAACGCCATTTTTTGCAGTGGAGTGGGTGCCGATAGAATTCCCATTCCTACTACATTTGTCAACATAATCAATCCGAATATATTCCAAACCAAATACATATTTCGTGATAAAGTTTTGCGATTGAAATATAGAAATGCCACAAAAGGAGCTGTCATTCCCACGATTATATCCAAGTTTCTGCCGTCGTAGGTCATTTCTTCAGGCATTGCTTTGGCGGTGCAAAGCCACATAATCCCTATTTCAATCGGCACTCTTATCACGTGGATATAATTCAATTGTTCAAGATTTATGCTTGCTATGAATTCTTTTTTGAAAACTAAAAGATAGACTATCAGTAGAATTGGCGGAAGAATCATTGCCAACATTCTAGGAGGCATAGCATCTAAATGTGTTGTATAGAAACCAGAAAGCGATAATACTCCTTGGAAAATTAGCCAAGAAAGTATAGTTGCCAAAGCAATAATCGGTGTTTTAGAATCCTTACCGAAAGATTGCCTTAATACAGCAACAAAAAAGAGTAGAGCAAAAACCACTATTCCGTGGAAAAGCACGGCCGTTTTCATTTCCCAAAGCATAAATCAAATCCACTTTCAATTGTTACAAACAAATTTCAATAGCGAACTTACAAAAATCTACTCAAATATCTTGTTTTATTCTAATTTTAGCCTTATTTTTCGTGTAGGTTTTGGCAACCAATTGAAAGAATTTATTTAAACAGGCAAATTGTATGGAATTCGGAATTAAAAATATTGTTTTTATTTTAGTGTTTGGCTTGGCTGCGGCTATCTTTGCGAAGAATGTTTCTCGGCTTATTGCTTACCTTAAGCTTGCTAAACCCGACAATAGATTTGACGATATACCAGCTCGGCTCAAACAAACTCTGTTTGTTGCTATCTTCCAAACAAAGATTTTCAGAGATAAAGTGGCTGGTCCAGTCCACGCACTAATCTTTTGGGGATTTTTAATTTTGCTTTTTTCGGCTGGAAACTCAATGCTGACTGGTTTTGGATTCAAGCACCCATTCGATTTCCTTGGCTATATTTATTCTGGTATTACCTTTGTAACCGACTTCTTTATTGGGTTTATAATTTTGGGTGTACTTATGTCGCTCAATCGCCGTTATATCCAAAAAGTAAAGCGTTTGCAAGTGGAACACGAAAAAGTGGAAGCGGGGCTTATTCTTTTGACTATCTTTTCAATTGTTACTTCACTGCTTTTTGAAAATGCCGCTGCTACAAAGTTAGGACATGATTCGCAATATGCTTTCCGTCCATTGGCTATGTTTGTGGCTACAATTTTGCCTGAAAGCCCAACAGCACTTGGCATAATCTATGAAATTGGCTGGTGGATGCACATTGTGCTAATCTTTGCTTTCACAAATTATTTGCCTTTCTCTAAACATTTGCACGTGCTTACATCGGTAATCAATGTATTCTTCTCTCGCACTACTCCAAACAATACTTTGAAAAAAATTGATTTCGAAGAAGAAGGAGTTGAGAAATTTGGTGTTGTCGATGTGGAAGATTTTTCTTGGAAAACTATATTAGATGGTTTCACTTGTACTCACTGTGGCAGATGCACTAGTGTTTGCCCTGCAAATCAAACTGGTAAAGTGCTTGACCCAAGAGAAATTATAGTACAAATTAGAAATCGCACTATGGATAAAATGCCAATATTGCTAAAACAAAAGCAAGAAAAAGATTTGGCAGAACTTGAAAATAGAGAACCAGTTGAAATTGAGCTTAGTGAAGCAGAACAAACTATTATGGGCAAAAAGCTTATTGGCGATTATATAGATCCAGAAGCTTTATGGGCTTGTACATCTTGCTCAGCTTGTATGCAAGAGTGCCCTGTGAATATTGAACACGTGCCAGCAATTATTGATATGCGTCGTTCTTTGGTGATGATGGAAGCAGACTTCCCTGCGGAACTGGGCAGTGCATTTACAAATATAGAAAACAACTCTTCGCCTTGGGCTTTCCCAACTTCCGAAAGAGCGGACTGGACTGAAGGAACTGGAGTGCAAGAAGCAGCAGAAAAACCAGAATTTGATGTACTTTTCTGGGTGGGCTGTGCTGGCAGTTTCGACGATAGAGCAAAGCGAATAACTAAAGCATTTGCTAAACTTATGCAAATTGCTGATATTAATTTTGCAATTTTAGGAAAAGAAGAAAATTGCACAGGCGATCCGGCCAGACGTGGTGGCAATGAATACTTAGCCGACACTTATACAAAAATGAACATTGAAACAATGAACGGCTACAACGTGAAGAAAATAGTTTCTACTTGCCCGCATTGCTTCAATACTTTAAAAAATGATTATCCTCAATTTGGTGGGAACTATGAAGTAGTGCATCATACTCAATTCTTAGAAGAATTAGTTAGCTCTGGCAAAATTCCACTTAGCACAGATGCACACGAACAATTGCACGTAACTTACCACGACTCTTGCTATATAGGCAGATTAAATGAAGTTTACGATGCTCCACGAAATTTGCTACAAGGAATTAAAGGACTTGACATAATAGAGCCAAAACGCAGCAAAGACAAAGGATTCTGCTGTGGAGCTGGCGGAGCTAGAATGTTTATGGAAGAAACTGTTGGCAAACGAGTAAATATTGAGCGTGCTGAAGAGCTGCTAAGTACAGGTGCTAAAACAATTGCATTAAACTGCCCATTCTGTATGACAATGATTAATGATGGAGTGAAATCTAAAGAAATAGAAGACGTAAGAATTCTTGACGTATCGGAATTGATACTGGAGCATTTGCAGAGGTAGTGAGAAGAAAACTGCTTTATGCACTTAAAGATAGTTGGGTATAAAATTTCAAAAGAAAATATATATTTTAGATTTTTAGAGACGTGTAATTGCACGTCTCTTTTATTTTTATCAAAGTACATTTTGCAGTGATTTGCAGTTGTATTTTTTTTCTGAATCCTAAAATCTCTTTAACTCTTATACTCTTGCTTCACAATTTCTATAATTCATTTTTAATAATCATTCGCTATTGTAATAAATATTCCATTGGGAATGTGTAGCGGTGGTTTTCTGGTAAGAATTCATTGTAATATTCTTTTCCCTCTATTTCTTTTATTCCGAGATGTTCGGGAGTCCAAACACCCTCAGTCAGCAAGCTGACAGCCCCCTGAAGGTGGCAATAACATTTCTAGTATGACAATAAAAAAGCTCTACCTTTGTTAGGGCAGAGCTTTTAATGATTTTTAGTTTAAGGAATTTAAGGTGAAATCTGAAATGTAGATTGAATTATAAAATATTCGCAAACTCTAGGATTTTCTGGCACACAAATTCGGATTGTTCTTTTGCCATTCCAGGGAAGATAGGCAGACTTAATAGTCTATCGGCGGCAGCTTCGGTATTTGGGAAGTCGCCTTTTTTATAGCCCAAATGCGAATATGCTTTTTGCAAATGCACCGGAATTGGATAGTGCAAACCATTTTGGATTTCGTTTGCAGTCAAAAAGCTGCTACAATTATCTCTTTGCTCTTTGCTTTCAAAACCTAATTCATATAAATGATATATATGTTTTGATTTGTCTCGAACTTTTGGAACTTTTAACTTAGGATGATTCCCCAATCTTTCATTATAGATAGCGGCAATTTCGATACGTTGTTGGTTCCATTGGTCAAGTTTTTTGAGTTTAACAGAAAGCACGGCTCCTTGCAAACCTTCCATTCTATAATTGAAACCCAATTCTTCGTGTATATATTTCTCTGGCTGCGAGTGGTTTCTTAGCTTTTTGATTCTTTCGGCTATTTTCGGGTCGTTTGTGGCAACAGCACCAGCTTCGCCAAAAGCTCCTAAATTTTTACCAGGATAGAAACTAAAGCAAGTCGCCAAGCCATGTGAGCCAATTGATTTGCCTTTATAAGTTGTGCCTTGTGCCTGAGCAGCATCTTCTATCAATGCAAGATTATTTTTATCGGCAATTGCTTTAATTGCATCTAAATCTGCCGACTGACCGTAGAGATGAACACAAATTATAGCTTTTGTTTTACTTGTAATCTTGCTTTCAATCTGTGTTGAATCCATTGTATAGTGGTCATTCTCAATATCCACAAATACTGGAGTTGCCCCTGCATAGCTGATTGCCCAAGCTGTTGCGATAAAAGTGTGGGAAACCGTGATTACTTCATCTCCAGCAGAAACACCTGCGGCAATTAGAGCCAAATGGAGTGCAGAAGTGCCGCTATTGACACCCAAAACAAACTTTGCATTCAAATAGGCAGCAAATTCCGTCTCAAATTTTTCGACAGCAAAGCCAAGAGAAAAAGCTGATTTATCAATCACTTCTTGTATGGAAACATTGATATCATCACGGATTTGGGCAGTTTGGATACTTAGGTCTAAAAAGGGAACTTTCATGATTTTTAAGATTTATTTGAAAAAAGAATAAAATTATTTGTTTAAGTACGTAAAATGTATTAATTTTGTTGTTCTTATTTGAAACGAGTAGAAAAATGACAGCAATAGAATACGTTAACGAACTTTCGATTAAAAATGTAATCGAATTTAGAAAAAATAAAGATACGGAACAATTCAAAGATATCCCTACTTTTAAAGCAGGCGATGAAGTAATTGTTGCTGTAAGAGTAATTGAAGGCGAAAAAGAGAGAATTCAAAATTTTCGAGGGATTGTGATTGGTCGCCAAGGAAGCTCTACTTCTCATACATTCACAGTTAGAAAAATTTCTAACGGAGTGGGAGTAGAAAGAATTTTCCCTCTATATTCACCAATGATTCAAAACATTGAATTAGTACGTGAAGGTAGAGTTCGCAGAGCGAAACTTTATTATTTACGTGGAATGAGCGACAAAAAAATCAGAAAGAAATTGTCGTAAGCTGCCCGCTCACTTTGCAAAGAAATATTTACAGAAAAGCCGTTTGAAAAAACGGCTTTTTGCGTTTGTGGGGGGTGATGGGTCGGGGGAGTTAAGCGATAACTTGTAAAAAATATACGAGAAGGTTTATAGAAACAAAAGAAGATTAAAATTAATAATTTCACTTTTTATTTTGAACTTTCAAATACATAACTTAAATTACAATAAAGGGTTTTGCACTTTTAATGTTTTCTTAGTATATTGAAATGTGAGTTATTTGTGAAGGTCTAAAAATGTATAATGTATTTCTATTATTATTTGCTTGTTTATTAAGCCATTCAAGTTTATCTGCTCAATCTATTGTCAACACGAATCAAAATAATTTCTGGTTTTTTGGATTAAAAAATTGCCTAAATTTTGGAACTCCAAATAAAGAACCTGTAAGGTTAAATGGTTCACAATTAGTTTCAGTTGAAGCTAGTTCCTCAATAGCAGATGAAAACGGCAAACTTTTATTCTATACAGATGGAGTAAGTGTATGGGATAGCACGCATTCTGAAATGCCCAATGGCTATAGTCTTTGGGGTAGTCGCTCTGGCTCAAACGGTGTTATAATCCTTCCAAATCCATTAAAAAAGAACATTTTTTATATATTCACTACAAGTGGAGCCGAAGATTTAAGCTTAAATTTCCAGTTGCCACGAATGGGAGTGAATTATTCTGTTGTAGACATGAGATTGAATAATGGCAAAGGTGATGTTACTCAAAAAAATATAAATCTCTATTTTCCTTCAACTGAAAAATTAGCAGCCGCAAAGAATTTATTGACAAATCAAATTTGGCTAATAACCCATGAGCTAAACAATAACTCATTTGTTGCAATCAAAATAGATAGTAGTGGTGTTAATTCGATACCTGTGATTTCTAAAATGGGAGTAAGTCATACCAATAATACAAGTAACTTATTCAACGTAGCAAGAGGACGATTAGTAGTTTCACCCGATGGAACAAGACTATTGTCGGCAGTAATTACACCAGATAGAGATTTATCAGGAGTTTTCGAGCTATTTGATTTCGATCCTAACAATGGTAAAGTTTCCAATCCTCAAATTCTAGATTCAAATATATTTGCATACTCAGGAGAATTTTCATCGAATGGAGATTTAGTTTATATTAAATCGAATAATTCATTAACTCAATATAATTTAAAATTTAGAAATATCGAAAAAATCAGGAAAAATAAAAAAGTATTATTAAATGGGGGAGGATACTATTTTAATGCACTTTTAAGAGCTCCGAACGAGAAAATCTATATAGTAAATGAAGGATACTACTATCTAAGTGTTATTAATTCGCCAAATAAACTAGGCAATGATTGTGATATAAAATTATATTCCCTTCAATTAGATTCATTTAGCTTAGTGGGCTTGCCCACTTATTTAAATAGCTATTACAACGGGAAAAGAAACGATACAAACTATTTAGAACCTATCCTCACTGTCGATTATCCAAAAAATGTTTGCATTGGCGATTCAATATTTGGGAAATTAAGCGTTAATTTTGCCAAAAGAATTAAAGTATTATTTAAGTATAAAAATAATATATTGATTGATAAAGTAATAAATGATTCTCTTTATAATTTTGCATTGCCACCTTTGCAAGACTCATTGAATTTAATAGAATTATCTGTATCTAATGACACAAATAATATCTATGAAGAGTTTACTGAATCACAAAATCTAATAATTTCAGCCAAAAGATGCTGCTCGGATATGGTTGAGAATGGTAGCTTTAATAAAATCACGATGCCAAATTCATGTTATCCTATTGGTTACGAAACTGAATTAGATTTCAGAATTAGTGAAACTAAAAGCTGTATTGATAAAGAATTTACAGCAACGGGGCAAATCAATTGCAACTTTGAAGCGTGGTATGGAAATAAAAATTTCGAATCAACTTCAAGAAATGCAAATAGTAAGTATGAATATTTCTTATTTGGAGACCCATTGCCAAATAATCCTCAAAAAGCTTGGATTAATAAAATACCAACTAAATTAAATACAAAATATAAATTTACTGCTTATGTAAGAAATGTAGAGAAATACATTAGAGATCAAGATAGCAATAAATCTTTGACAATGTGGATTGGAGCAAATAATAGATATTACTCGGATACTGTAGCAAAATTTGAAAATATTAGATATTCGGAGAATTGGAGAGAAATCACAGGGGTATTTACTCCCAATTACTACGAAACAGAATTTTATGTTGGCGTGTTGGGTAAATCAGAGAATCAAGTTTCAAGCTATGGCTTTGGCATTGATGATGTGAGAATTGAACCATTGCCAAATTATAAAATTATTCTACAAAAAGATACTACAATATTTGAAGGCACTTCTGTTACTCTCAACACAACAATTGGAACTGAAGTAACTACAAAATGGACACCTGCAGAAGGTCTGAATAATTCTAATATTTTAAATCCAATTGCAAAGCCTAAACAAACTACTATGTATAAGATTGAAGCCTTAGATAGATTTGGTTGTTCTTACTTTGACAGCATACTTGTAAGGGTAGTAAGTCCTAAAATTGATATTGCAAAACCAGAAAAAGTTTGCCTTGGTGATTCGGTATATTTAAAAGTAAAAATAAATTTTTCTAATAATTTTAAATGTTACGTTTATAGAAATTCTCCAATCAGAGCTCTTTTAAAGGAAATAGATGGAATTGATTCTATTGCAAATATCACTTTATCACCATTTACTGATTACAATAATTATTTACAACTAATAGTTGAAAATCTTGAAAACGAGAAAATTAGAGATACAATTAATTATTATATTAACGCACGAAATTGCTGTGGAGATGTAGTTATAAATGGTGATTTTAATATCATAACAGCTTCATTATCTCCTTGTGCCACAGTAGATTATTCAACTGATTTAAACTTTAGAGCAGGTTCAATTCCTTGTCCTAATGGATTTACATCTTTAGGTCAAATGAGTTGCAATGGAAATGCAAGTATTGGAAATAGTAATTTCTTTTCTGAAACACATTCAGATAGAGGTAACTCAGGATTAATTTACGGAGATCCATTAATTAATACTCCTCAACGAGCTTGGTATCAGAAAAACCCAACACGTATCAACACTAATTATAAATTTACAGCTTATGTAAGAAATGTAGAAAAAATTGTTCGTAATAATACTACAAATGGAAAAAGTTTAAACTTCTGGCTAGGCACAAAAGATAATATCAGTTCGGACACAATTACAAAAATTGAAAATATAGAATATAATCAAGAATGGCTTGAACTAAGTGGCTTCTTTACTGCTAGAGAAAACGAAACAGAATTATCAGTTGGAGTAATTGGAAAATCTGGAGATATCTTAAGTAGCTATGGTTTCGGAATTGACGATATATCATTAATTCCTTTGCCAGATTATAAAATTGAACTTAGCGATAGCTTAATTATTGATAATGGCAAAGATACCAAGATTGATGCTCAAATAAATACTAATGTTTCAATAACTTGGACACCACAATCTGATTTGGATAATCCTTTTAAATTAAATCCTTCTGCTAGCCCAAAGAAAACAACTAAATATTATTTAGAAGCAATTGATAAATATGGTTGCAAATTTAATGATAGCATTAAAATTGTTGTTAACCAATTAAAACCTATAACAACTTTGACTAAACCAGAAAAAGTTTGCCTTGGTGATTCGGTATATTTAAAAGTAAAAATAAATTTTTCTAATAATTTTAAATGTTACGTTTACAGGAATTCTCCAATCAGAGCTCTTTTAAAGGAAATAGATGGAATTGATTCTATTGCAAATATCACTTTATCACCATTTACTGATTACAATAATTATCTGCAACTAATAGTTGAAAATCTTGAAAATGAGAAAATTAGAGATACAATTTATTTTTATATTTACGCACGAAATTGCTGTGGAGATGTAGTTGTAAATGGTGATTTTAATATCATAACAGCTTCATTATCTCCTTGTGCCACAGTAGATTATTCAACTGATTTAAACTTTAGAGCAGGTTCAATTC
>Ga0163148_10001903_pt1 | contig 26198 bp, 25 predicted proteins | sample OliLakLV19MP7P2_FD_148606 | JGI IMG/M metagenome (GOLD analysis project Ga0163148, IMG submission 148606) | Freshwater microbial mat bacterial communities from Lake Vanda, McMurdo Dry Valleys, Antarctica- Oligotrophic Lake LV.19.MP7.P2 | ecosystem: Environmental > Aquatic > Freshwater > Lake >... | reverse complement strand
CTCCCTTCATTGGGACTCTGAGAAACTCGCTGTTCTTGCATGCAAACACTTTCATTTGGAATGCAATGTCATGCTGTTTTGTGCTCAACTTGCCATCCATCTTGACCAATGTCATGACGAAATGCCCCAAAGTTCGTCCAAAAGTAACCTATTCAGCAACCTATTCGATAACCGGTAACCTATTGAAATAACCTGTTTGCCAAACTGAATAGGTTACTGAATAGGTTGCCGAATAGGTTGCTAACCTATTCGTTTTTTGAATCGGTTCCGGTTCCGGTTACCACGAACCGGTTAAATAACCCATTCAAAGTGAGCAACCTGTAACCTTTTGCGAATCGGGTAGCCAACCCAGAACGGGGGTGCCACAGAAACTTTGAAGGCAGTCTGTCATTGCCTCTGCTGTCATTGGGCGTGAATTTAGTTTCATTTTGATTTCTTTTATGGGAAGGGCAGTTTTCAGTTTGTGTTTTTTTTTGTCCACTGCATTGTGCTGCAGCATCCTGACTTGGCTTCTTGATCGAAGAAGTGGACAAAGACATCGACCAACATTCGGTTGCGTTTCAAATGTGCGTGTGATGCACTGAAGGCCAACACCATGCCATTGTCAGTCGTTTGGCTCTTTTGGAGGGGACGTTTCTGACAATCTGCTGCAATTTGATCCGCGATGGATTCCAACAACTCTGCAGAGTGTTTCCGTTCTGATCGGCATTCCTTCAAATCCGCTTCAAGGGCGTCAATGCACTTTCACATTGTGCCCATTTGTTCACTTTGAACAACAGCGGTTCCATGGAGTGATTGGAAGCAAACAACAATTTGATTGCAGCAGTCTGCAAACATGCAGGTGTTGATGTGAAAGTTGTCAACAACCTTTGGAGATTGATCTCGCAGCGCTTCTGTGGGCAGCGCTGGGATGTTGCGGCTTGCAAACTCATGCCTGATCTCCAACTGCCAGGCTTCAAATGTTTCTTGTGGGACATTTGTGCCTCTTGATGCATTGTTCACTCTATGGATGAAACGATGGTGGTTCATGTTGTCACAAAGGTCATTGGGGTGAGATTTGATGATGGAGAGAAACTCTCCGCAACACCGGAGCAAGGAGGAGACTGAGAGATTCTGGATTGGGGGAGACCAGTCATCGTCATTTTCCCATGAAAACAAGATGTTGACAAAGTCATCAAGCTGATCATGATTTGTGTTCATGTCTTGAAGCTTTGGATGCTGACCACCAAGAATTGTGTCGCCAACCTTGCTGTGCCAGTTGCTGACCACCTTGCCGGCTTGTTGGGACATTCTCTCTGAACCTGTGACACAATCGAAGATTGTGCACGTGCCGCGGACAGCCCAAGCTGTCCTGAAGATCTGTGCCAGATCGGCGATGGATGATTCACCCATCTTCTGATTGGCTCCTGCCTCACCGTGATGGGATGTCAGTTTGTCATTGATTGGCTCCGCTAACGCTTTGAACATCTTTGACAAATCATTGAAGCATTCGGCCCGGAGTGCTGACACCTTGCTCTCGATTTTCCCTTTTGAATTGGTGTTTGAGACTTTGCCAGCAAACTTGGGAAAGAGGTGCTTTGACATGCTCAACATTGGATTCATTGCAATGAAGCACACGAGGGAAAAGCAAACATCCTGGTGGACAGAATCACGGTGTGGACAGACGGAAATTGATTGACGGGGGCCATCCTTTTGTCGAGTCTTCAGGATCTTGTGGGTGTGACACAGCTCGTTGACATCCGATGCTTTGATGTTGTCCTTCGCCAACAGGGACACTTCTGCACCTCGGCCGCTGCATTGCAGCATTGTGTTGTTGAGGTGGAGGAACTCTGCGGCTTCCACAGTGCCAAGCCAATGACAACCGTTTGCGATTGCATTGCGATCCGCATCCTCTGAGGCTTGATGACCATCAACCAGTGACTTTCCTGTGCTTTTTGTTTCCTCTTTGAATTGCACAAGCAGGTTGTTGCGCAGCTCTCTCCATTTTGTTGCACCAAACATGTTTGGCTCTGGACCTTGGTTGCGAAACTTGTTGATGTGGCAAACCTTGACGCTTGATGCGCAACCTGTTGCTGTTTCATGCGAGACTCAGCCTTCAGTTTGTCCAGGTCTCCACACTTGCAGGCATCTTTGTCCAGGCAGCTGAAGAAGTTTCCGATCATGTTGTCCCACCACATGTTGGCTTCTTCAAAGGTTCCGCTTGTTTTGACACCACAGTGCGCAGGGTGACAACAATCGACAAAGGAAGCACAGTTGATCTTCTTGTAGCAACCGGCAAGAAAGATGTTCAGGTGCTTCAGTGCATTCGACAACTTGAGTCACAGGACGCAAACGCAGCTGAGCGGGTGTCAAATGGAGCTTCACAATCTGGCTCTTTGTCTTCTGCTGCTGTTGCACAGCTGAGGGTCATCAACTCATCGCAAACATCCATCATTGCCAAATGCTGATTTCCATTTGGGGATTTGCTTTGCTTGAGTTGCTGCTCCAGTGTTTTGTTCCATGGTTTGTGTGTCTTCCGTGTCATTGCTTCTGGGACAATGGTTGAGCGTTAGGGGGTTCTCTGAGAAGTTGCTTGACTCTGCCAGTGCTACGCAGCAATCTGCAGGGAGCCCACCTTGAGGTGCCGATGATTTTCATTGGATGAGTTTGGTGCACAGGAGCGTTTGTCATTTTGATGAGACAGCATTTAACAGTGGATCCCCTAAACTAGGGGAAAGTCAAGGATTAGGGGAGAGTCTGAGACTCTCCCCTATCTTAGGGGAGAGTTTAAAACTCTCCCCTAAAATAGGGGAGAGTTTTAGGGGAGAGTCATTCAACATGAAAGAACTGTGGCATTTTTTTGCTTGTGTTCAAAACTCTCCCCTAAATTAGGGGAGAGTTTCATCTCCCCTAAGTTAGAGTAGAGTTTAGAGTACATTTTGAAACTCTCCCCTAAACTTAGGGGAGAGTCTTGAACTGTACTCTATTTAAGGGCTCTTTTGGCATTATGAGCAAGGCTCCAGTGCACCTTTTGTGAGTTTTGAGCAAGTGTGTGTCTGTTCAATGTTTATTGGGTTCGTGTGTGCGAACCCTTCTTTGTTACCGTCCTCCCGACCATCCTTTTTTTCTTTCGCAAAACCATGGACAACAACAAACATCCATCACCACAAAAAGTACTCAACAGCATTGTTATGGTGTTACATCTTCCTATTATTCTCTTATTAGTATAAGCATGTCAGATCCCTCTACTCTTCCCACCTTGACCGAGGACGCGTCGTCCTGGAAGGGCGCCAGCCTTTTGTCGGTTACCCAAATGACTCCAGCGGGTTTGCAGTTGATCTTTCAAGTCGCCAACCAGATGAAAACCTTGGTCCGCGAAAAAGGTGGCGATGATCGTCTTCAGCATCGTATATTGGGGACCGTCTTTTTTGAAGCCTCCACTCGAACGTCTTGTAGTTTTCAAGCCGCCGTCCAACGGCTCGGTGGTAAATTCATTCACGTCGATGGACAAGGCAATTCGTCGGCCAACAAAAAAGGAGAATCTCTCGAAGATACGATTCGATGTTTGGAATGTTATACCGATGCCACCGTGTTACGACATCCCGTGCATGGGTCGGTAGGACGGGTCATTGACATGGCGACCAAACCCGTCTTGAATGCGGGAGATGGCGTCGGAGAGCATCCCACACAAGCCTTGTTGGATGTCTTTACGATTCAAGATGAATTCACAACATTGTTTCAAGAGGCAAAGAAGCCATCCTTGACGGTGGTATTATTGGGCGATTTAAAACATGGCCGAACCGTACATTCCTTGGCCAAATTGTTGGCCCAATCTCAAATGACGTCCGAATTGACCTTGATCTACTGTGCACCCGTGGGGTTGGAAATGCCAGCCTCTGTCCAAGACTTTGTGGCCGGGTATGCGAATGTCAAACAACAAGTCGTCCCCAATTTGTCCGAGGCCATTGCGACTGCGGATGTCTTGTATGTGACACGAGTTCAACGAGAACGATTTGAGACGGATGAGCATTATGCGGCGGTCAAGGGCAGTTACGTGGTCAACAACGAAATCATGGCGCTAGCCAAGAAGGAAATGATTGTTTTGCATCCCTTGCCACGCGTCGATGAAATTGCGACCGAGGTGGATTCGGATGAGCGTGCGGCCTATTTTCGGCAAATGGAAAATGGCATGTTTGTCCGCATGGCATTGTTGGCATTGGTATTGGGTGTGGCATAATATAGCAAAATATAGCATTGCAGAGGATGGCAGAGCTTTCCAAAAGTGCTCGACGGGTGTTAGCATCTGGTTCTTGCCAATATTATAATTATATAATTCATCAACTTCTAGACCTTCGGCCCTTTATAATAATGACAGTAAAGCATGGTAGATACTGAGTACATAGACTCGATAGCCTTGTCTGCAACAAAATAGACGGCCTGTACAAATACATCAGAGACAGTACTCGTTTTCTTTTTTTCATTTCGACGCAGGCTGAAAAAAATATAGTCGACGAAATACTACAAGGCGTGGTTTCGTTCTCCGTCTCTAAACCCTCCACAAAATATACTTGTAGGTGTCTGCCGTTGATAGTCCAAAAATAGGACAGTCTGTCCCGCACTGCCTGCCAGGAGACTACTAGTACGGTAGGATGGAGAGGACTTCTTGGCAAAGGTAGCTAGGTGCCGTAAACACAAAAATAATAGAACATATGGAATGCAATGGTAACCTAGGGATATATCAACTGTGTACATTTTCTTTGAACATTTCACGACAACAAAATTCAAAAGTGGTGAAAGATAAATCCAATGAATCATAATAAATTTATATTTTTTATTATTCTTCCAATTGAATCGATTTCCCAAATCGACTATACAAGACCTTCTTGAGGGCGTCTTGTTTGTCTTCAATTTCTTTGACTTCGGCCTCGAGCTTTTTCTTTTTTTGTTGATATTGTTCTACCGTATCTTCGCAATAGGTGGTCGCGTCTTCTTCCGAGGTTTCAAAAAAGGCACCCCCCATGAACAACAGCACTTTGTCATTGTCCGCCATCATAATTTCCGTGGAAGCATCATCTATTCGTTCTAATTCTTTCTGTAGAATTGGCAAATACAATAAGAAAGATAATACTGTAAGACGAGAATAAGCAAACCAATGCTGTCGTGTCTCACCAAGATTATATCCTGCGAAAACATGCCTCTCAAAAAATGAATCAAAATCGTCCTGCCGCGTGTTTTTTCGCTTACCTTGAGGGCCTCTTGTTCGGCCTTGACGTCGTGAAGTTGGGCATTCAATCGCGCAAATTTATTAATATTGTCTTGATCTTCTCGTCGTACTTCGGCTTCGTTTTCTTCTTCGGCGGTCAACATGTTGTTTGGGTGTTAGTATTTTGGTTGTTGTTGTCAGTGGTCGAGGATGATGGTCTGATACTAGTATGTATGTACCCTTCTTCCGATACCAACGTGCGTTTCTATATTTTGATTCGGGTGCTGTGGAGAGCCTTCTTCGCGGTAATTTACAATACAAACTTGTCCTTTAGCCAAGGTGTGAGGATGGGTTTGCAATGTTGTTGTTGGCTGTGGATCAATCGATCGGCCATGGTGGTCGTTGTTGCACCATGTGCACGGCGGTGAAGTCGAATCAAATGGTGGTGGCCATATCCCATCCACCCGAGCTTATTGAAAAGGAACTTTGCACACACTTGCTCCGTTAGGCTCTGGATTTGTCTGTCATCAAAAGCATCAGGGTCATTCGCTCCCAAATGCTTCTTCAAGAGTTCATCAGTTTCCTTGTCATCTTCATTCTAATCGCGAGGTGCCAAGAGTTCATCATCATCCTCAGTGGCATCAGGATTCTTCAGAAGTTCACGACATCAACGTCGGAGACTTGTTCTGCAAAAAATTGGTCAAGGGCAGCCATTCAGAGAAGTTGGATCACGACAAAGACACACAAAACAGGTGCCGGAAGCCTTGACATCTTTTGCATGGTCAGAGTTGATGATGGCCTCCATGTCTTTTCATTGGGCTGTCAATGGTTTGGCCAAGACGACAAATTCGTTGGTGCTCGAAGCGCTCGTGCACAGAACACCGGAGGACACAATGGGATGCCACGTCTTTGAGCTTGCCCAGCAATTGGCCAGAAACTTTCCTGGAGTGTGACCCTGAGTGTTTCTGTTACCCGGCTGTGACGGCCTTCCTGTGGTGGTTGAGAAAATGATCAAAAACATTGTCTCTGCATGCATCAGGCCACAAAAATCCTGCATTGAAAATGCACATTTTGAAAAGACGACAAAGAAATGCAATCTGGACAACATCACACAATGCTGCAATCACCTGGAGCTTGTTTTCTGTGGGTGTTGCTGTCGGCAGAAGCACAAACACTTCATGAAACAATTTTGATTGCTTCCCAGTTTCTCATCCAAACTCTTGAATGAGCCTCATCAATCATCACTGTGTCCCATGTGAGGTGTCAATGTTTCTTCCCTTGTGGGAAGGAGAGGATCTTTGATGTGGTCTTCTGCTAGGAGGCAATTGGATGTGAGAACTGTCAATGGCCCTCCCTTGTTGTGTGCATTGTGGAGATTCTTGTTTCATTCTTGCTCACGAACATCAAAGAAATGAGCCACAACGTCCAAGTCAGCCTTGAGTTCGTCATGTTTTTGAACAACCTCGACAACTTCCGAACGGTGTGATCCAATGAGCCCTGGTGAGACCAAACACAGGACTCTTTTGGTGTGCCCTTTCCACAGAAAGCAGCAGGCTGGTGTTGCTGCCTGCCGTGTTTTGTCTCACCTCAAAACAAGGGAAACATGAGTTTCTTTGTCGGGAAAACCAGGAAGGAGAATGTGCTCAGCTTGTTGAACGCACCAAAACTCACCTTGCTCAAAAGCTTGGAGTGGGGCAGAGAGGGCACTTTTGCTGTGACCATTTTGGACAGAGTGCATCATGTCCTTGTCTTCCACACGGGTTGCCAAGCTGAGATCAATCAATGACTCTTCAATTCGTGTTCGCTGCTAGCACCTTTGCCTCGATTGTTTCCACAAGCTGGCCAAAGGTCAAATCAGAAAGATCAGATGTCACCTGTCCAATGGACAAAGCAGAAGCGGCGGACACATCCATTCACTCCAACCAATCAGCGCTGGTGAAAGCATTGTGTTGGCGCAACAAGATGCATTCCCATGAGGTCTCCAACCATTCCTCTGTCCCTGCTAGCTGCTCCAATTCCTTAGCAGGAGGAAGGCAGATGTGCCTGGTGCTTTCAGTCAGACACACAGTGGCAACAGCAAGTCTCTTGTAGGTTGGGCCTGTGACAGAGTTTGCCTTTCCTATGATGACCAAGGATGACATGTCGGCTAGGAGATCTTGTTCCATCAACCGAAGCTTCTTGTCACTGAAAAGCCAACATGGGCAAAGTCTCTGTTTCAAGTTTGTTGCAAATGACACTAAAGAATGTGCAAACATTTTGGTGCAGACAGTGCAACTGCAGCTACTAAAAAAGGGTACATTTATGGAGCACATGCTCTTTAGCTGTTGACAAATGTTGCCTCCATTGATGAACACTGCTAGTTAATCAAGAACATATGCAGCATTAAGATTGAAAAGTTTTCAGTCAAACAATTTGCTTTGAAGCTTTGCTCTGGGTGGCAATTCAAAGTGAAACCAAGAAAAAGGAAGCAGTTTTTACAACATTGCTCCCAGGATAATTCAAGGGCTTTGTAAGTTCTCTGCGAAACCTAAGGCTTGACTTCATAAATATCTATTTTTGTCTCCGAGGTTTTCTTGTGGGATCCCTCTTCATTCCGTACGACCACCTGCCTACTTGAAGACGTCCAAACCATATCGTCGTCATAACTGCAGCCGGTGCCTCCCGTACAATCGTGCAAATCCTCCTCAGCAGAGCATAGTCTGGCACCAGCGCGCTCGCAAATATCTTTGGCCTCTGAATTAGCTTTGACGGAGAAGCAACCATCGTCGGGGGCATCTGGGTCGCTTTGGAAAACAGACTAGGCCCAGACAGAGCGGGATTGTTTATTTTTGGAACGTGTAAAGCCACGCAGGGCTTTGTTTGCACAGCAGCGCACTTCATGTCGTTCCGTATGGCTTGAAAGTCTCGTCTTTGTTTCACATGACTGGTAGCCCTTGGAGCTACCACAAGCGACATAATTTTGGTCTGAACATGAAGAATGAAATGAGAGTGAGGGGGCATCCTGCTTGATTAGCAACAAAAAAAGAGCAACGAAGCCACAGTTGTAGCTCCCTCGTTGGCTTCAGGTAGTCGTTTGGAAAGAGCTTCTTGCATTGTCCCTTATCCTTGAAGCAAAACAATGCCCACGAGGCGAAGTGATTCAAACTATCTCTCCCGGGGTATTTCCATGAAATTGGACTGTCTGGAACTCGAGTCACCAACACTGCTCGAATTGCCGTAGTGGGTTTCTTGTAAGCATTCAAATACAAAAGGTGCTCCAATGTTTTGCTCTTCGCAATCCCATTGTCTAATGTGCAGTGGATCGGGTCATTAGACCTGACAATCGGTTCCGTACTCGTTGGAGAAGCCTACAGAATCTGGGCTGGATGCGCCGCGCCCAGGACAGATATCATGTTCGAATACGCATCCCCATTGTCGATTTCGTCAATGTTTAGATCGCCCAATATAATCACGGGGTAGTTATCCTTGACAGTGCGGTTCATGTGTAAGCTTTAAATTCCAGAACCTGAAGAGTTCTGTATTTGTACTGTGTCCGACTGCTATGCAGAGGTGTGTTGAACACATGGTAATATTTCGTGACTCCCTTGTGGACGTTCTGGATCTTTGTGTATAGGACTCCTTTGTTTGCGACTGCCTCGTTTTGGCCAGAAACGAGCCCTTTGACTGCCTTGGCAGTCCTACCGGGCATATCCCATTTGAGCTGTTTCCCTCCATAACCACTTCATACAAAGCCAGTTATTTGAAAACAAGACAAACATTAAAGTGAGAAGGCGGATATCCAACTTCAATCTATGCCATGCTCAGCGAAGAAACAGAACGCACCACGATGCAGTTTTGTACGCCTGAAAGTCATTTTCACGATCGTATGCCTGGTCGCTGTCATTAGGCCAGAATTCTGGCATGGAATGAATGGGGCAATGGCGCAAATGAGTTCCCACGGATCTAGAGAACAAAAGTAGGTGGTTTACTTCATTCGTGACTTACCAACATGCACATGGCGCCAAATGGCAGCATTTCAAACAACCTTCCGGCTCTTGTCGTTCACCAAAGGATATCCAGCTCTCTTGAAGGCTTTTGTAACCGTGTCTCGGTTATCGTCGCCCCATTTACTGAAATCGCCCAAACATTCGTTCCACACCTCTTGGACCGCCACCACATCGGGACGGTCATCGCTCATTGCATCTTTTCCTTTTTTCACCGCCACGAGGCCATTTCTTGGAGAAAGCTCTGGTCCCTGGAACGATTGTTGCTGCATTTCCCAAGGGCGAGTGATTTTGGAATCTGGCCGAGATTCCAACCGGCAATGGACAACGTCTTGGCATACGGGCTACTGATCATGTACTTTTGACCTTCTCCACGAGGATTGCAGGATTGCTTGGGTCGATCCGCCGTTGTGGAGGCGACCATATCCGCCGCATACGCCGAGTCGATGTCACATCTTTCAAAAGACCACCTTCACAAATGGTCAAGCGATTGCCACTCCATTTTTTGGTATGATCGGTAATGATATAGATGCCACCATCCGTCTCGCCATGGCTAGTGTCGAGAGGATACGAGGTGCGAGTATTCACGGCAGCATTCACCGCATCATAGGCAAAATTATCATTGTCGTCATGATTGTACAGCTCCTTGTCCTCAAAGCAATCCTAGCTGAGACTGCGACGTGGACCTGGATTATCAGATCCATCAATGCCTTGATGCGTACCGGGCCAAAAACGATTAACAGTTCGTCCCTTATTTTTACTTTTCAAGTAAATGTTGGTGAGTTTGGCACTCACAGGCGGCGTCCAAATATGAAGAAAGGTCTTGGAGTGTCCCAAATCACCGGCATCCTTGCAATGCATTTCTTGCTCCACATTGGCCTTTAAATTCTTGAGGTTGACGACACAGGTGTGATGACTGCCCTTGCGGTAAAAGGCAGGGCTGAGTTCCGGAAAGTGTTCCTTGGGTGTGATTTTAGTACCACGAAACGTTTTGGCGTCTACTAGAAGGACCCGACGACAACCAGAACAACAGTGCTAACAGTGCTAACAGTGCAAAGGAAAGTGCACATCGTAGTCCACAGCAGCAAAACAACGACATGCCAATCACAATCAGGCGACAAAATGATTCAACTCGGCAAGCATAAAAGGTTTATCCTCTCGGTAGTGGTCATGAGAGGAAGAACAAAAGAAATATGATTGTCAAGTAACAATGCTTTGATTTTAGCTGCTCATTGTTTTCGCTAACCTTCTAGTTGAGAACGCTACATTGTGGTTTGTGGATGTCGTTATTCATAGGTTGCAATAATCTTGCCCATGGATATATCTCATCTTGTTATTGGGAATGAATCTCAAGTAAAGTTTTTGTTTTCTTTTATTATATTGGGTGCATACTATTGTACTATATGTTGATTGACGTTGTCGGGCAAGAAAAATGAGAAGCATGTGACCACATTGACTCTCGCCATGCGCGAGCTATTGTGCGCCTTTTTAATTCACGTTGTTTCTCGTAGGCCATCGTATCTTCCGCACAAATTACATTTTGAAAGAAATGACCCCAAAGGATACCAGGTTCTTGTTGCAACAAGAATTAATTTAAGCCTAGCTAGCTAGTAATAGACTAGCTAGCTAGTATAGTAGTAGCTAATCAACTCTTTCTTCTGTCCCAATGTAAATACAATCTCTCACTAAATAGCGGGTTGATTCACTGGCAACTCATCACTGCTGACCAGCAACTGGCTTTCAAGTGTGAGCTGAGCCGAGCCGAACTGAGCTGTACAACCAGTTTCGCCCCCCTTCATGACCTCATCCACTGGCTAGTGATAAAATTCTTGGATTGCTTAGTGGGCCCTATGATAATTATAACAACCTAGCAACCAAGCGAAAAAGCAGATAACAAAAACATCACTACGTACTGCATGGGGCAGCAACAATACTACACAATTACAATACTATACAATGGCAGATGCAACATCCCTCATGGGGGATAGCAATGTGAACAATGGCAACGACGGCGATGCTGCAGATACTTCAGCAGATGCAGCCAAAGAAGAAGTTCCAAATGACGAAGAGCCACTCCATAAATCTAATAAAGAAGAGGAGGAGACCAATTCGAATAATACCTGTTGTCTGGGGCTGGGAGAATGTCCTGCCGCCAAGGCCTTTTGTATTGTACGTTTTCGTTGCGTTGGCTAGCTTTGTGTCACTAACTTCCATTTCCAACATGACTAACTAACGCTGACTAATGTCTGTTGTATATTTTGACAATCCTAATACCCTTTTAGCTCGCCGTTGCCAAAGGCGTGGTGGTCATGTCCAATTTGTTCCTGTTATCGAGTATGGTCTTTTTAGCCTCGGAACAAGTCGGATGCGTCATTGAAGTCGAAGGAGAAATGGTCGTTCGAGAAACTTGCAACCAACGTTTGTTTGGCGTGTCCATTCCCACAGCCTTTGTATCCAACATTTCCGTCGTCAGTGGCATCTTGTCGGCATTGTTCATGCCCATTGCCGGTGCCATTGTCGATTATACCCATTATCGATGGGTCTTTGGAATGGGATCCGCCTTGTGCATTACCGCCATCCAAGCGGCCCAAATCTTTACCACCAGTGATACGTGGGTGTACATGGCAGTCCTCCAAGCCTTGTTTGGTTTTTTCTTTCATTGCCTCAGTAAGTTCCCGAGTCATGAGGATGGCTGCTGGTTGTTTCCAGCTACAGTCTACTTACTTCGCCGTTTCTTGTCTACGACTGCGTACAGTTTTGGCATCCTATGCCTATCTACCCGAGATTGCACGCAAAGTCAACAAGGAAACCATGGCACGGTATACGTCGACCTTTTCCATGGTCCAATTTGGATCGCAGGCTCTCTTTCTGTTGCTCATTGTAACGATTGCCGGTGCCATTGGATTGAATGTCGTGATGCTGGCCCAAGTCAGTCAAACCCTCAACTCCATTCTGATTGCTATAGCCTTCATTTTTGCTTACAGACTCTTCCCTCACGCCCCGCCGAGACATGAACTGGGAAAAGGGGAAAGTCTGCTCTTTCAGGGATTCAAACAGAATTGGAAAACGGTCTTGTGCATCAATCGAGAATACAAGAATAGTTTGCGGTGGTTCTTGTTGGGCATTACCTTTGGAGATCCCGCCATTCAGAGTTATCCGGCCATTGCGGTGATCTTTTTGGGCGGACAGCTTCAAATGGACGCTACACAAATTGGAATCTTCTTTTTAATCGTCTTGGTTGGCGTGGTCTTTGGTGGCCTCCTCTTGCGGTGTGTGGTCCGTCGCACAGACCCCAATACGACAATCTGCATGGCCCAATTCGTGCTCTTTGTCCTCTTTGCGGTGGGTCCGTACATTTTGGTTCCTGGCAAGGCTGTGAGGACCTATGTATGGAGCTTCTTTCTAGGGATTGGGTTTGGTGTCTATTATCCCGTCTGCAAGCTCTATTTGAGCTTGGTAGTCCCCGCGGGACAAGAAGCGGAAATGGCAGGCTTTTTCGTCTACTGTTCTCAAATCTTGGTGTGGCTGCCGCCCTTGATATTTTCAATCCTGCTAGAAGCCGAAATGGACCAGCGTCTTGGTATTGTTGCAATTGCCTGCTTCTTCTTGGTATCCAACTTGTTCTATTTGATGTCTCCTCCATTTGACGAGGTACTGAAGGAAGTTGGAAAAAAGAAACCGACAGAAGATGATATGACAGTATCGTCTTTAGCATGAATGTCCATAGGATTCCATTGGGACGTGGACTGTATGTGTCTCCAACCAACAACATGAATGATGGTCAGCTCCAAAGGACAAGTCGCTTGACAAGATAAAGTCTTGAACCCACCACAACTTGCAGATGATAGTGTACTCGGATTCAGGCCGGGACCTTGCTTACTGGGGTGCACACGCATAAGTGTGGCATTTCTGACCATGTCCACCGGCTAATGAACAAACTTGATAATACAACGGTCCGAAAGGATCACCTCTGTACATCGTTTCTTCCGACAGGTGCTATAAGGACACGCGTGTTAAACTTGTTTGATATACCGTTGGTTCGAGCTTCATACCAGCCCTTTGAATTTCTTCATATACTGATAACCTACTCATAATAACCTACTACTACTCCTCATCAAAAGCTGTAGAACTAGTTGGAGAGGGGATCGAGAAGCAACCGAACCGCGAAAGAAACCCTCATGGAGGGTTGGCGAAATATGTATGCTGAATTGCAATTCGACTACAATGAGGAGAGTGTTCATTTTCTTTTTATTTCATTGGCCAGCTACAAACATCAGAGATCCTTGTATTGTTTATCAAGCAACACATGATCTTTAGCTAACAATCGAATTCGCTTTTGCTTCACTTCTTCTTCCAGTTCTACTTGTTCTTTGATTTGGTCTAGGTATCCCGCAGAATTGACACCCAACTCCTCAGCGAGCAAGGCAATGGCTACCATTTGAGGATCGGGATATTGTTCAATACGAGCACATCGATGCATATCATAGATCATAATTGGCCCTGCATCTCGCAACACCTTGAGATCATTGAGTATCCCTGACGACTCGGAAATCAATTCCATATCCATGAGTTCCGCCCCTTCTTTCAGCATGCCATCAATCGAATCTACGACACTTTGTGGGATATTTTTCGTCATGACATATCCCTTGAGCCATCGCACTTGCGCGTCCGTGTACACACCACCACTGCCAATGGCATAGCAAAGAGCCTTGCAAAAGCGACGCTCCAAATCTTCATATATCTGCGCGTCACCGACGGCAATACTAGGAGTTGTGTGAAAACCCCAAAAGTCCTTAAAGAAAAACTCGGAAACACTTGGTTCATGCTCGAAGCTTTTCAGTTCTGTGTTGTTGCTTTGATGAGTCATCGTGAACCAGGATTATGATAATGGTTTCGAATGGAGCGCAGTATTACGACAAACGTTTCGTGAATAAGGATTGTTATCAATGGTTTCAAAGGGAACAGAGTGTATTATGACAAGTTTCGTGAATCCGGTTTTTTTAATGCTTTCGAATGGAGTCAAGCTTCCTTACTTGTGAAATTGTCCCAGCGTATTACTACTAAAGTGTTGCTGGAGGGCAGATTCATTCATTTGTCATGAAAAATGAGTTGTAGTACGTGGCGCGTGACACATCTGCGCCCGCCGGGCACATCGTGTTGTGAGAGGTCGTGAGCGACCTTCAGAATATGCTTACGTGGTCCTTCTGACCGAGACTGTGAGAGACCTGAAAGTAGGAATCACTGACAGACGTAGCAGAGTCAGCTGGCTAGTAGCTAGCTAGCTAACAGGGTACAACGTACTGTACCTGGTACTAGCTAGCTAACTAGCTAGTAATAGCTAATAAAGTAAATAATCTGTTCCTGGATCCTCCATACAACTTCGTGATAATCATCCAAACTTTACTCTAGCAGCTACAGTAGTGGTCAAATTCCTCTTGCCCTAGATCCCAACCTTGCTTTCCGGCAAAACGGACCTACTTTCAACCTCCCGGTATTCTCACTACTACTTGTAAACTGTTCTACTACCAGATTATCTTTGGCTTGCAAAATGTCAACGGAACGTTTTAAAATAAGAACCTAACATACTTCAAGGAATGTTTTCAAGATATAAGAGTTTCTAGGAAAGAATGATTTCATCAGATCTTTGTCTACGTACAGTATAAATTTTATCTCGTGGATTTTCCTCGTTGGGGAACGCGCAATGGCCTCTGGGGTTCAATTTAATTTCGTCGACGATTGTTACCGATTCCTGCCAATGGCTTTGGCTGGTGTAGCCAGCCTGATGCGTTCATGAATAGTTTTTAAAGTTTCGGCAATGAGACTCGACGACGGCAGTCGAATGAGCTAAAAATAGATGGCCGTATCCTCAATATTTTCGTAGAGATAGTCAACCTGCGCTTGGTAGCCGTTCATTCTGGTCGTGTCTAGGCGCGTCCCAGGGTACCCTTCGACGTAGTGGCGCTCCGTAGCCTGCGACCACCGCCTATGTGGCACCTCTGGGTTTACGTTTGCAAAGAATCCATACTCATTTGGATTGACCTCGCTCCAGAAGGTACGGCGGCTCGCATATTCGTCGTCGGCCAAGAAAGTTATCTTTTCGATTGATTTGATGGACTTGAAGCCATATTTCCATGGCACTGTCAGCCTGATAGGAGCACCTTGTTGCGCGGTCAGAGGCTTACCAAACGCACCAACGCTGAACATCGCTAACTCGTTTCTTGCCTCGTCCATCGTTAAAGCTTCGGTATAGGGCCAAGGATAACTACCCGAACCTTGGGTTTTGGAATGCGTTGTGTTCTTCCAAGATACAAACTGGATAATTGCAGCATCCGGTTTAGGCTTCACCATATCCAAAAGCTTGGTCAGAGGGAAGCCAACCCATGGCACTGTGATCGACCATGCTTCAACGCAACGATGCCGGTACATTCGCTCTTCCAACTGCATCTGGCTCACCAGTGAAGTCACGTCCACAGTCATTGGATTCTCGACCAAGCCCGAGATGTCAACGTACCAGTTGTCCGGGCCAAGAAAATCGGCGTGTTTGGTCGCCTCCTCCGCGATATCCTTCGAAAAACCAAATTCGTAATAGTTGTTGTACGAAATAACAAATGACTCCAAGGACTCTTCACGTGTCACTGTGTAGCGCGGGTTACGAGAGATAGACAACGGCGCTGCCCAACCTTGCGATGAAGACTTGCCAAAGTTGGTTGAGGCTGGGTCTCGACAGTTGTACAGTCCAAGGTTGACGTTGCAGCAATCACCACCATCCCATCCACACGCCGCAGTATTAAATGGTTCGTGATCATCGCACCACCCATCGCCAACATATGGTGCCGGAAACGCGGCGCAATCCTCCGGTATGTCGACTGAAGCAGATGCGGTGGGATTGTAAGGGGGCGCCGCCGCAGCAATATCACTGCTTGGATCTGTGCTGTCCTGCGAAGATGATTCGAGAGATCCGCTGGTGACAGCAGAGCTTTCCATCATCTGACTTTCATAATCTGGGGTTCCGGAAAATGCCACCGCGGCGAGGACAACCAGCACTGCAATGGCAAACGCAGACGGTCCAGCGTACACCGTTAACCAATTGAAAGTCCACGGCGATGGCTTTGATGTCTCCAACGTTGATTTGGGTTCCGTGGTTGCAGGTTCCTCGGCGTCAAGCGAACCATAATCTTTCGGCTCCTCTTCGTTCGGCTCGTTGTCCGGTGCCGCTGGTGCTGCCTCTGGCGATTGCGGAGAGGAGGCTATTCCAGCCCTACGAAGCTCGTAGACAGCCAGAATAAAGGCCACCAAGACAATCCATGCAATGGACAGCGGTACACCGTAACGCACGCGTGAGTCGAGACCTTCCAGGCTGGTGGAGCCAGTAATCACTACAGCCACCGCAACGCTGAGCATTGTAATGGCAAGAACACGGTGCGACCAGGACCACACGCGGCGTTTGGTCCAGATAATTCCAAACACCTGTACCCCTTCGAGCGGAAGAACGTCGGCATCAGGCCGAAGCACACCAAAGCCGTTCTGGACTACCATCATGGACAATAGGGCAATTCCGACTTTGGCATGCGCGGAAACAATGTGGGGAAGACCCGTTTTGCTGACACCGGCAACCGCAAGGGCCAGACCCACGAGACTCAATGCCATGACAGCTGCTGCCCCACGCTTGTGCAGCTGGATCCAGCTGGAGCTATCGGCCAGACATGGATCGTTTCGAATGTACCTCGACGCAATGGCGGTTAGCGGCGCCATGACGAGCCAAGCCAACCACATGAGAATGGCATGAGCCAACAGGATGGAGTTTGTAGTTCCACTGCCGACTTGTGCCGCACCAGTGGCAAAGTCGACTGTCGTGGGTGCCTTGGATCGAGTCGAGTGTTCGTCTTCTCGTCGGGGTGACGTACTGCCATCGGATGGTCCCCGCCACGATGGTCCCAATGCCCAGATCAATGGCACGGCAGTGTCTCCCTCCTTCATCCCTGGAAGAGGCCATTGCGCTGTGACTTCAAAGGACAGTCTTCCATTGTCGTCGCGTGAAAGGATATTCTGCATTGCATCCGAGGAGAGCATGGCCGTTTCTTCGTCGCCGGATACCAATCGCACGGTCGTGGCGTCGAGTCCACTCATTCGATATCCTAGCAATGCGGGCGCATCCTCATCATCCCATGTCGCCACCCAGGCCCAGGCATCCGTCATGGAATCCCCCACCGCCACGGACATCCATTTCGAGGATGATCCCGCAATGGCTCGGGCACCCATGTAAATTTGAGATGTTTCCGGTAACAATGTCCAAAAGAATTCGACGACATTTCCTTGCAATACAGTGGCATGCTCAAATTTTTTGGCAAAGGGGTCATTGGAATAATCCACGTCGTCCAACAACGCATCACTGTCGTCCTCCCCCTCCAGCTGAACGCCTTCCAGAGGTGGACACGACCACATGGGTTCATTGACATCGATGCTCTTTAATTGTCCGTTTTGATATCCATGAAATTGAACTTCGGCAATGCCCTGGCTGGGATCCAAAGGTCCTCGAGCCCATACAAAGTGCTGCTGCATTCCCGGCAGAATGGGATGATCCAAATCGGGATTCGCGGCCGCCAGGGGTCGTCGGATGCGCAAAAAGGCTACACCTTCCAGGACATGAGAATATTGGAGCAGGCCATTGTTGTCGTCGTCTTGGTTTTCGTTGTCCGTACCCAACCAAACGGTATCTCGACAAACACCATCATGCGTATAATTCCAACTATCATTGTCCGCGTCAATCCCAAGAGCAATCGCTGCCGTTTCCGCTTCTCCATATACCAGTTTGGTACAAACCTCGTATCCACCAATATAATAATCTTCCGCAAAGGGCAATGCATCGGCATCCTCCTCGTCGTCGGTGTCGTCCTCGAGTCGAAATCCCGCCAAAACGACATCGGATCCTCCCATGAGGCGATCTTCAATTCCGGGAGCCGCCGGTCCAAAGGCCATCCATGTATTGGCGGGTTCGGACGTGGTGTACTCCAGGCCAATATCAATGAACGTTTCCGACAATGTCCAACGAAGACGAATCGTTTCGGAGAGTGACAAACAAATGTCAAAATAGGTGGTGGGATCCGTAATCAACCCATTGGCCGGCCCCGGTTTTAATTTTTGCAACAAGGCCGAAGCAAGAACTCGGGTGGTGGAAGTTTCATTATTGTCACCGACCACCATGCGTTCGCACAACAAAATGGCCCCCACTTGACTTAAATCATACAGTGCATCAATCTCCAGTGCAGTCGTATTGCCCATTAAATCCGATTGGACAAAGCTTCCACCCGTGGCCAAGAGAGTGCGATTGTTGACGTCGTCTTCTTCCAACGATACTGCCGCATACCAATCCAACTGAAGTGTGGCATTCTCGTTATTGTCACTGGAGGAAACAAAGACTTCGAGCCTGTCCACTTGGAATTGACAATTGTTTTGGACGGAAATTCGACCTCGAGTTTGTCGAGCCATCATGGTCAAATCCAGGACGCTACGATTCCTCAAGGCGGAAGATGCGGCGGAATCCACAATGCAGGTTGACTCTTCTTCTTCGTCTGTCGTTGTGGTGGTAGGTGCTTCCTCCAAATCATCCAACACCGCGTCTGTGACAATTGTGGAATTAATATCTGCTGTTGTATTACTAGTACTGCCTGGTTCCGAAAGAATGGCATCATCTCCAGTATCACTATCCGCGTCGACCAAATCATCATCCGTGACGATGGACACGGAAGCGCCTTGACCTTCCACTGCCGTTGTTGTTGTAGCGTTCGTAGTAGTAGTATTTGTAGTTGTTGGTTCTTGCTGTTGGAGATGTCTGTGATGGTGATGATGGGGATTCACGCCAGCAGCGCCAGCAGCAGCACGAGCGGTAGCCGAAGCAAAGTCGCAGGCGTGTACAGTTTCACAGCCGCAGCAGAAGAGGAAAACACCAATAATGGCCACCCACAAAAACCATCTGGCGGGTGTAGTGGCTACCATGGTGATGCGTCGCGGAGGTGCTTTGGCGGCGGAGACGGTTGTAGACATCCTCCTTGGTGGTTCAGTTGGTTGTTGGTTGAAGCAAGCAGAGATCAAAATCTAAAAATGGAATACTTGCTTCACTAGCTATTAGACAGACAACTGCACGTGCCAGCCAGCTAGAATGGTGCCGTCGCTCTTGTGTTTTTGACACGATTGCTCCACCATCATTGTGAAAACAATGCTCAAGCAGGATGAAGAAGAAAGAAAGGAAAGAATCATCAATCAATGATGTGTCATTGATTCTCTGGAGGATCGATCAATGTGGAAGATCCTGTTGGTGGGGGTGACAGACGGCGACAATACTATGAAGCGTCCATGTGCGTCGAAATATAATTGCTTCGCCGCACACGGTCCCGCACGGCATTGGCCTAGTTAAGTAGGCTGCCAAAAATAATTGGTAACTAAAACGTCATAGTAGAAAACGTTCTGTGTGTTTTAATCAGTCCCGCATTTCTTGCGTTAAATCCAAGGGTGCCAAAAAAGTTGGTAACCAGCAGGTGGTCGTTGCAAGTGACTTCTACTTAATGATGGACACGTGACCAATGCGCCGAAAGCATTAGGACGAATGGTCATGTGACTTTTACTTAACAATGGTCATGTTGCGACTTAACGGCAGACACGTGACCATCAATCGAAAGCATTAGGCGCGATGGTCATGTGACTTTTACTTAACTATGGTCATGTTACCACTGCAAGTGTGCTTCTTCCTTCATTGTACGTCGTACAATTGTACTATCAAGTATTATCGTCGGCGCTATCATCGGTATCACAACAACAACAAACAACAAACCACAGGACCACGTAACAACTCTATCTTCTGACCTGCATAATTATTACTGCCACCATCTACAAATGAATTGCACAAAAATCACAACGTCCAATTATTAAACATTATTCCATTGATTCGTTCATTAGCATCATCGTCGCGTCCATCCTGTCGTCGGTACGACGATTCCGACTAGTGGCTTGATTGGTGGTTGTCGGGTGGTGCAGGTTGCCCTTTCAACTCGACCAAACTTACGCGTTTACCATGGTCATGTCGCAGCACATTTGTTGTGCCTAATGGAAAAGGCGCAACACAGGGATGTTTCACGACCAGAGTACGATTAGATCCATCCAAATGTGTCAGCCAATCTCCCATTGCCGGACGCCCCGGCTTGGGACGACTTGGTGGCATTGGGAGGAGTTGTGGTGTCGTTTGCCGTAATTCGTTTACCAAGGAGCGGCGAAAAGCGACAGTATGGGTACCGATAATTATAATACCAAGACTGCTATACGTAATTCTACTGCTACTGGTTCGACAAGGAACCCTACAAACAACACAGATGGCACGGCATGGCCGCTGCTTCTGCTGCTCGTAAGAAGGAACAGCCCCCAAAGATTTCATGGTCCGACGAGTCAATTTCTATGAGTAGTACCACGGATGACACTACGAACAAGACTACTCACGAAAGGAAACAAAGATCTCTCATCGTTTATGATTTATCGTTCGGATCATCCACTACAACTTACTGGGACAAGTTAGTGCCCTTTCAACGAAAGCACTTTCGGCGTATTTAATTGGCAATGATTGGGTTTGATGTTCGGTATCCATACGCAGGTCCTTCCTTACAATACGAGGATGATATATGAAGGCATCCATTCCCATTGGTAGTGCAAAAGAGAACGGAACACCCACTTTGGGGAGAAAGAGATGCCATTGTACGACCCTCTCAACCACCACAACCACATAATATTGTCATGACAGGCAATTATCATGCACGGCAAGTAATAAATAGGGGCCGTGGTGTGTCCATAGCATGACCACATTGGTTCCATGAAAGCATGACAAACCTTTGACGGTTTCAAATCGTTGCGAGACAATACACACTACTACAAAGTGGCACTCGTATTTTCCCTGTTTCATCCACCATCCCGCTTTCCTCGATGGAAACAAAACGTGAGAGACATCGTGGACGTACCAAATCTTACGAATGGCGCCCCATCACGTTACTGCCATTTTGTTGTGGGATCCTTTCCTACGCATATCCCGAACTATCGAAACACAAGTGTCTGGCACGCAAGGATGGAATACGCTCATCATCCAATGTCACTGACACTATCCAATGGCCCTCGACAACAACAAACAATGACGTTCGGGTTTGAAATGGCAGGAACTTCTCCAGCACTATCAAAGGGCCGGTCGTTTGGCATTCCAGGATGGAACTCTACACGGAACTTGTTCATAACGAAAGTTTGAGTTTCATTCAACAACATGAACAACAACGACGACGAACCAATCTACGCAGTGAGTGTTGTTCATGCCCGAGATTATAATATTATTGATTCCTGCTCAAGTAGCGACAACACTACTACTGTCTCGGGCATATCCCATCATTCTTTGGGCCAACCACTGGTACTACTAGACTGGCATCCTCCAATGCCTGCCGATTTTAATGGTACGGACAAGGAAGACGTCTACCACAATGGAAACAACGAAGTGCAGGGAGCAATGGGGAGTCAACCTGATCTTGTAGCGTAGCATGGGGTATCATAGAAAGCTTGTGGGATGTATTATAGAATAATCATACACAGTTTCTTTGTTGTTGCGACACCATTCGTTATCTCTATCTCCTCTCTTGACCATAATGATTATGATGATTTATGTTATGCTAGCTTGCAAGGATGATTCGAGTTGGGATGTCTATTCGCGCCATGTCTCAGCAGGAGGAGAATTGTATCCTTGTATGATGAGAAAACCAGAGCTGTTCGTGCGCAGATGCAGCCTGCCTATCCGTCCCTAAATTAGCCGAACAGAACGATCGGAGCCTGACAAGAGTGCGACTCCATTAAGTGTGGTCAGCTTTTGGCTTTGTGGAGTAACGGCTACCTATTTGAAGGCTTGGATCTGAAAACAGGAGATCTCGATCATGAGTTCACTGTGTGCGTGGCTTTGTACTCTTTCTTCTGCTTTTGTTGTGGAAACCCTTCTTCGGAGCTGAAGTCCAACCTGCGAAAGTACGAACGACAAATGCATCCACGCAACTACGATTTTGACAAACAGCATTGAACTTGATGGGGCAATGTCTTGGCGATCCACGAAAGCTGACAGGAAAGTCAAGATGAATCGTGGTCGAGGCTGACAAAAGCCACAGGTTGTTTTTGATTTTGATGGCAAACTCATTGATGCACCGCGAATCCGGCCAATCCAATCATTTGGTGAACTGCGCTTTGGGAGGAGAATTTGCTGTTTTTGAACTGGTTCCACACAAAAAAACGGCAGCGGAATTTCACCGCATTGAAATCACTTTCAAAAGGTTAGAAAGTCCATTGTGTTTACTTTCTAGCTTTTGCGCGCAGAGAAAGCTGTCACGAAAAACCTGGAGGTGGATGTGCTCTCCAATCTTTGACGAGGTCATTGATTGTATTCTTTGACGAGGTCATTTTGACGGGCAGCTGGCATCCCGCAACGCCTTTCAGTGCTACAACGTGGCTCTTGCCAAGGAGTGCTTGCTGCGCAGACTGGCATCGACTCGTCGTTGGCGACAAGGAAAGGCCAGCGACCTTCTCCGGAGCTCGTCATGTCATTCGATGGCTACCGAAAAGTCGAAGCATTTGGATTGGTAAATACCACAGCAGAACGATCCCCTCGCTCAGTCCTTCTCTTTGTTGAAGACGCCATTATGTTACTACTGTAGTACTGTGTAGCCACCAGCACACATGACGGACCTCCGGCGTTCAAAAGCAAGTGTCTCGTAGTTATTCATGATCATCTCCCTGCGAAGCTGAGCGGGAAAGAGATACCAGTTCATCTTCCTTCATAACGTTTCCACTTGGGCATTATTGTATTCTCCAGTTTCTTTCTAAACCTACTTCAACTACCTAGCTACTGGTCAGATTATTTGAACAGTATTATTATTTTGAACCTTCCGGTTCCTCGGATCGGTATGTCAATGGGGACGGTGTGCGCGTTCCGTCTTCACGGATCTTAATGCTACTGGAGACAGTGTGCGTTTTCATTTAGGCAAAGGATCGGTAACATTATTGGGATCGGATTGTTTTGGAGCTGTGTGTGTTAGGTTAGAATCCTAACCACCACTTTATTTCCTTCGTAGTGCAACGGGGCGTGGCTTACCATCAACTACGGTGACAACCAGCTCGAAGAGTAAACTGAGAATAATAATGGCAATAGAAAAGAAGGTGCTACCAGTACTAAGTCTATTTGCAACCTATGGGAAGGAAGCAAGCAAAAGTCTTAGCAGCTATTACTTGAATAATAGTGTAAAACAGAATGTTCAGTTAAACATATAGGTTATATGTATCGAATATATCTTAAGCAATACGAAATGCACGCAAGCGCCAAAAGCAAGCCCGTGGATCGGGGTCGTCAGTTGACACTGATCGTAGATAGCGCACTTTCTCCTCGCTGTTTCCAGTCTCTCTCCAGCGCAGATGCAGCACACTTGGACTTGATATGGCAGCCTCCTTCTTCCCAACACAATCATTCCTTCAGAAGGAATGCTTTTACGCTGCCGGCGGAATAGATAGACCGGGTCCTTCCAGAAAGACAAAGATACTGGAGAACAGTAGGGCAAAGTCCACGGGTGGTAACGAGCAGGGTCCATAGGATAACTTGAGAAGATCCATCTGCAGTGCCAAACTGTTTCTGACTTCTTGAAAATCTTGTAAGAAACCATGCAAATGGCCACTATTGTTGGCCGATGCCACAATGACACATAGCATTTCCCCAATCTCTTCAGGACTCAACGTCCCCCGTGCGGCCACAATCACACTTTGATACATTTGCAGCAGTGCCACCAAACGAGCTTGACGTGTGGCAGTGGCTTCTTCATTGGCCAAGTGGTGGTATGAGCCATGCACATGATGAGCCATGGCAAAGTTGTATACCAACAAGACAAAGGCTTTGGACAAGCCAAACTTGTGGCCGTCGGTCTCGGAGATTTCAAACATGCGGGGATAAAAGGCAAACACGTTATTGTCGGAAGAAAACAGGGGTGATGCCTGGACCATGTCATCTTCCATAATGGGCACACTGTAGTACATGCGGGGAGGAGGATACAAGGGATAAGGGGAAAAGCTCGTTTGTTGCGGTTGCTGCTGTCCCTGGTTTGTGATATCCTTGGTGGGGCTCTGACGTGCCGAAGCATCGCAGCTTGGACCATTGTCCTCACCACCATCATCCATGTGGATATCAGGGACAACCGGTTGTTTGAAGAGAGGCTGGAGCGCCATGAAAGCTTGCTTGATACTCTCAATTGCTTCTAGGCACTCGCCTGCACGAAGCTGATGTATCGCTTTGGAGTTGTATGCTACGCAATCTTTGAAGCTCATGGTTGTCGGCGGGTTGGTTGATAAGATAATGTTGATAATGTTAGAAACTTTGTTTTTATGCGGAGAGACGTCGAAGTATTTTAGGAATAATACGGCCAAGATGATCACGAACGTGGCTGGGGGCAATTGCTACGGTTGCTGCTAGAGTACGTGTTCCACCTACTGATCGGTCTGGATAGCCAAAAAAGGGAAGGGTAGGTAAGGGTTTGATCTCTTTATTATTCTCTTCAACCCTTGCTTCAAGCCTAGTTAAGCTAACGATTGACTTTACGTTTTCCTTCGGATCCCGTATATTCTTTTCTCTTGCTTCTGTCGATCTCTTCCTCAATCCCAATAAGTACTGATCTATATAATGAGTATGTCGCAACGCGAGTTGAGAGCTATTCTCTTAACCACGACTTTCCTGTGAAACCACTGTTAAGTTAATGTCATCTAGTTTGCGGCAAATGTTGGCCTGTCGCACCTGCAGGGCTGCAGCTGCAACGGTGCCGCGACATAATTCGAAGTACGTACAACCGCTGAGACCTTCCCCCAAACACGACCTTCCGTCGAAACCGATCTTGTCTGGCAAGTATCTAATAACGTTATTGGCTTCTTTCCTTCGCTCCCCTTGGTTGATTGGACGTGGTTGCGAAAAGTACATTTCAAGGAGGTTGGATCGGAGAGAAGCGCCTTTTGCGTCAGGGTGAGTACGGCATGCTTTTTTTTAACCGTACGTACGTACTTTCACTTCAAGCTGTGCGTACGACGTACTGTTGTACCACTGTGAGGGAGTTTCAGAACGAGTCGGCTCAAAAGCCAATCTTTACTTTCATAGTAAAACAGAACGAATTAGTTGACTATTATGTCTACACTTTGCGACATCCTAGTACTTCCAAGTCGTACTTTCTGCTTTATCACCGCGCCACTGTGTGTACCAGTACATTAAAAGTCCTCCGGACTTACAGCCGGGTTGTGGAAACATCAACACAAGGCTGTTGCAGGCTAACAGTTGCTGATTGTGGACAATCATGCTCATGTTCATGTCAGAGGTGAACCCTGGTCTGATTCAACTGACCCATTGTCCCCTTCAATGTTATTTGGAACACTGTGGAGCATGCTTGCGCCGCCAGGCAGCAATCAAGATGTGCTGCAAATGTTGTGACATTCAGATCTGTCACAGCAGACAAAACATTTCTCAAATGAAATTCACATTGCACATGTGGCCATGGCAGAGAGTCAGAAAGACACAACAAAACAGCTGAGAAAACATTGAATCTTTTCTTTGCAAAATTTGAGCATTGAAAACATGTGAAGGAATCCCTGTTGCTAGCGGAAAAGCTTTTTCAAGTGCACGATGCAGAACAATGGGGGACAAAAGAAGCAGAAAAAGGGACAGAGTTGGACGAGGAAGAAAAAATGATGATCCAGCAAGAAGTGAGGGATTGTGTGCATCATTAAAAAACAAGTTTGAGGACAACATGCACAAGGCTCTTGGACTTTTCCTTGGACAGTGCGCTGTCAGACTTTAAAAGACATTGGAAAACAAGGTGACAGAATCGAAAAGAGACTCAATTGAACTCATGTCTGCCATCAAAGAGATCACCTGAAACCTTCAGGACTCAAAGAATCATTTTGTCACTGTTCACAAAGCAATCAAAGATTTTTTCATGATCAAACAGGGAGAA
>Ga0163148_10001902_pt1 | contig 26214 bp, 15 predicted proteins | sample OliLakLV19MP7P2_FD_148606 | JGI IMG/M metagenome (GOLD analysis project Ga0163148, IMG submission 148606) | Freshwater microbial mat bacterial communities from Lake Vanda, McMurdo Dry Valleys, Antarctica- Oligotrophic Lake LV.19.MP7.P2 | ecosystem: Environmental > Aquatic > Freshwater > Lake >... | reverse complement strand
GCCATGTTCACGTCCGATCTTCACCCGCCGCGCCCCCACCGCCGTTGCAAGGCGTTGCGCCGCCGACTCCATTGCCTGCCGGCGCGCCTTCGTCACCTTCACGCCGTGTTCCCACCACAATTTTTTGATTTCCAGCACGCCGGTGTCGCGATGGAATTTCGGATCGACCCGGCCGACGAGTTGGTCGCCCTCCAGAATCGGCATGACGTAATAACCGTGCACGCGCTTGGGCGCGGGGACGAATGCTTCGAAGCGGTAATCGAAGTTGAACAGCCGGTGCAGCCGGGCGCGGTCGCGGATCACCGGATCGAACGGGCAGAGCAGGCGCGCGATGGCCGGGGCGTCGGGGAGTTTCTTGATCTGCCTGGCAATGCCTGGTAATGCGACCGCGCGGCGCGGGGGTTCGCCGTTGGTTGATTCGACTTCCACTTCAATTGCCCGGCCAGATTTTACGGCAGCCTGCATCCACTTTCGCGCCGTGGCCAGATCAATGTGGTTCCAGAAGCGCGACAGTTCCGTGGCCGATGCAAAACCCAATCGTTCGAGCGCGGCGCTGCACGCCCAATCGGCGTGCTCATCCACGCCCGGCGGGGGCATGGCGTGCAGGTGAGGCACGGCCCGCTCGGTCAGGTCGTACACTTTTTGAAAACTTTCACGGCCGACGATGTATAACTCGCCGATTCGCCAAAGGTAATCCAGCGCCAGCTTGGCCGGCTTCCAGTTCCACCAGCTTGTGGCACCGCGCTCGCCGGCGTGTTCAAAATCTTTGCTGCGCAGCGGGCCTTCGTTGCGGATGCGCGTGCGCACAAGTTCAATCACATTATCGCGGTCGTCGCCAAGCTGGGTGCGGTGCCATGATCTGCCTTTGGCACGCTCAAAACGCGGCCGCCAGTAGGCGAAGAAATCGGTGGGGATGAAGCTGGCATCGTGCGTCCAATGTTCGAACAACGCGCGGCGCGGACCGGTAAGCTGATCGAGCGCTGCGGAGGTAAAGTCAACGGCGCGGGTGGAAAGGATGAGGTGGTGCGCGCGATCGACGACGTTGATCGTATCAATCTGCACAAACCCCAGCCGCCGAACCAGCTTCGCCAGCGCCGTGGGCTTGCCGGCGCCGGGGCGCGCCGGGTCATCGCACAACCCCTGCAGCGACATAAACAACCGCCGCGCGTCGGCGGCGGAAATGCGGAGTGGCTGCGGCCTGATAGCGGACATCAAATTAGGATTGTGGCGATACCGCAATCCCGATCAACTTGATTACCGCTCATCGCCACTGCTGAACACACTCCCGAAAACTGTTTCAACTGCACGGGATTTTCCTTGACAAAAGCGAAACGCATGTTATGGTTTTGTTTGCATTGCGATCGGTGGGCGTTCTTTGACAACTTGCGTGCCTTGGCGTTGAGCAAAAAGGAACTAAAAAGGGACTGAAAAGGTACTGAAAAGGTACTGAAAAGGTACTGAAAAGGTACCAAAAAGTACCGGTTGGGAACCGGTTAGGAACCGGTTTTTTGGGGCGGCGGGCGGGTCGCTGTTTTCTTAACTTGCTTAAAATAAACGACTTACGTTTGATGAGGCCGCGCGATTTGGTGATAATCATTTTTTTCGGCGCGGCCGGGCGCGGCGGGCGGGTTAAGGTCAATGGCCGGTGGTGGCCCGTCCTCGCAGCGTGCCCACGAGGGTCGACTGTAGCGTCTCGGCAATGACCTGGTGGCCGAGCTTGGAGGGGTGCATGAGGTCCTGGAAAACCGCCCCGCGTTTCTGGCGGAGGGCTTCTGAAAATGCGTGGCCGAGGTCGATCGGAGTGATGCCCATTGTCTGCAGCGTTTGTTCAATCCGGTCGCCGCCGGCTTTATAGATGCCCGCCGATTCGGCCAGCCCTTCGTACCGGGCAACGAGCACCGTTGCCCCGCTTTGCTTGGCCGACTCGATGAGCTGCTTGAGCGCTTCAGCGCACACAACGGCGGCCGATTCTGATTTTTCTTCGGTCGTGAGCCGTTCACCCAACGACGGCCCGAAGAGTCTGGCGCGAACGATCGCAACGAGGTAGCGCGCGAGAAACTCGCTGCCCGCGCACCAGGGTTTGGTGTCGGGCATGCGATCGGTGCCGACCGTGCTGCCGTCGCCGGGAATATCGTAGGCGTCGTCGCTGTTAAGAAGGATGACGACGACTTCGGCATCGAACCAGCCGAACTTTTTCGCGTACGCCAGTTGGTTCGGCGTGCCCCATGATCCGCAGGCGGCATTGCACACGGTGATGTTTTGTTGCAAGTCGGCCGAGAGAGATTTTTGCAAGCGCGCGGTGGCGATGTCGGCGTCATCCACCCGCGCGCCGCCGTTGACGATGCTGTCGCCGATGATCAGCACGCGGCGCTCGCCGGGCTGTCGCTGCTTCGTAACCTCCGGCCCGCGCATGGAAAAGGAGTTGATGGTGAACCGATTGCCGAACCGCATCACCGATTGGTTGGGCACGTAGCGGTATTCGGTCTGCCCGTCGCGCATGAACAGCGGCGGGTCGCCCAGGCCGAGATCGTATTTGGCCCAAATCTGCAAACCTGCAGCGAGGAGGACGACGCATGCGACAACGATCAGCACATTTCGCCCGCCGAACCATCGACGACGGCGTTTGGCGGAATGGCCGGATGTTTCATTGGGCGCAGAAAATTCTTCGCGATCGTCCCGCACAGGCTTGCTCACTTCGTCGCCACCGCCAGGAACAGCGCCGGGCCTTTCACATTGCTTTCCGGCGGGAGCGGTTGCACCAACGCGTTGGCGAAACCGGCGCGGGTGAGGGTCGATTTGAAATCATCGGCCTCAAAGCCCAGCGAAACCTGTCCAAGTTGCCGCCGAAAGTCGTCGCGGTCGTGCGGCAGCAGATCGACGATGATCGCCCGGCCGCCGGGCTTGAGGATACGGTGCATTTCTTTGAGCGCGCCGACCACGTCGGTGAGATACGTCAGCACCAGCATGCACAGGGCGGCGGAGCAGGTGTTCTCGTCGATGGGCAGGCTGGCCAACTCGCCGCGACGGACTTCGACATTGCGCGCGTTCTCCAGCCGTTTTTTGGCGGCCTTGAGCATTGCCGGCGAGTTATCGACCGCCAACACCTGCTTCACGAACGGTGCGACCATTTCGCTGATGGCGCCCGAGCCGCATCCGAGGTCGGCAATGATCGCGTCGGCCGGCAACAGCGCGAGCATCGCCTGCGTGGTGAAGGCGCTGCCGTAAAGCTCGCCGCGAATGCGATCCCACTCGGCGGCGGCACCGGCGAAAAACGCCTGGCCGTCCGACTGCTTTTTGGCAATGAGCGCATCGAGCCGAATCTGGTCGTGCATCGCCGCCGGCCAAGTATCGGTCTGCTCGCGGGTGACGAGCCAGAGCTTGCGGGCCGGGGTGGCCAGTTCTTCGAGGATCATCCGATAAAGATGCGTCGTCCCCTGCCGCCGCGATTTTGCCCAGGATTGTTCCAGCAGCACCTTAAGATGCCTGCTGACCGTGCTTTGCGGCAATTGAATGATGTCGCAAAGCTCGCTCACGCCCAGCTCATGGCGTTCCAGCAGCCTTAGAATACGCAGGCGCGCCGGGTCGGCGAGGCATTCCATCCAAGCCAGAAGCTGATCAGAATTGGCGGCGCGGGAAAGCATTCGTGCATCCGGATCATCGGATGGAATGATATGCCAGTCAAGCCAATCCTCTGCCGCGACGATGCCTTCTAAAGCAGCGCGCCGAACTTTTGGCCCGGTGATTGCATATCAATGCAGACGGAGCGGTTTTTCCGGTCGTGGCGCTGGCGGCGTGCCGCACAATTGCGCGATTCGGGCCGATGCTGTTCGGCGAAGCGGCGTTTGCGGTGTCTGGTGAAGTAGCGGACCGGGTTGGAGAATTGAACGAACGATGGCGATGAATGCCCAACATGTTTCGTACCTGATCATCGGCGGCGGCCTGGCCGGTTCGGCGGCGGCGCAGGCGATTCGCCTGCGCGACGCTGGCGGGTCGATCGTGATCGTCGGTCAGGAAATCAATCGGCCGTATAACCGCCCGCCGCTCTGTCGTCAGTATCTGCTGCGCAAAACCGGCCGCGCCGCCATGATGACGGTTCCGCTGGGTTGGTACAGCGATAACCAGGTTCAACTTATCACCGGTCAGCGCGTGACGCGGCTGGATGTAGGCCGGAATCTGGCGGCGCTCGATACCGGCGCCGAAGTTGTCTTTGATAAAGCGCTGATCGCCACCGGCGTTTTGCCCCGGCCGCTGAATGTGCCCGGCGCCGAGCTGCCCAATGTGTACGACTTGCGCACGATCGAAGACGCCGAACAGATCATTCACGCGATGGATAAGGCGCGCAGCGAGGGCCGATTGCACGATGCCGAAAACCCCGCCGGCCCTCGAGGCCGAGTCGCGGTTATCGGCGGCGGGCTGTTGGGCGTTGAGCTTTGCGAAACCTTTACGACCGCCGGATTGAAAGTCGATTTATTCGTCTCGGGCGTCCACCCCTGGAGCCGATTCGCCGGCGAGCAGGCCGGTGGCTTTCTCGCCCGCCACCTTGCGGCCCACGGAGTCACCATGCACACAAACGCGCACGTCGCTCACTTGCAAGGCGACGGCCGCGCCCAGCGCGTCTTCACCGACGATCAGCGGTCGTTCGAGACCGATTTCGTCGTCACCGCAATCGGCACCGTGCTCAACCGCGACATCCTGCGCGGCACGTCCATCAACGCCGAGAAGCAGGTTCTGGTCGATGAACGCTGCCGCACCAATGTAGAACACGTCTACGCCGCCGGCGACTGCGCCGCGGTGCTCGACCCGCTGTTCGGCAAACATCGCGTGCTCGAACACTGGAACAGCGCGCGCCTGCTCGGCTCGATCGCCGGCGCCAACATGGCCGGCGACACGACCGCGAAGTATGACCTGGTCAACCAATATGCCACTGAAATCTTCGGCCTACATGCCAGCGTCTGGGGCGAAAGCAAACACGTCGCCCACCGTCACACGCGGCGATTCCCCGACGGAAAGGGGTTGATTGAGTTCGGCGTATCTCCCACCAACCGCCTGAGCGAGACGTTGGCGATCGGTGCCGATCGATCGATCGAAACAGCCCTTCACGACATGGTGAAGAACCGAATCGACGTGACCGGCAAGATCGAACAGCTCATCGATCCGGCGGTGGAGCTGACCTCGCTGGCCGGTACTTGATCTTCCTCGCCCGGCAGGCGATGTGCATGGTTTCCCCCAAGCCGCGTCAAAGAAATACGTCGCTTAACGCGCGGCCCCCTCCCTAACCCTCCCCCGGCGTACCGGGAGAGGGGACCGATCGTTCCGCGGCGCGTTCGTCGGCCCCCAGGTAGCGGGCCGCCCACAGCCACAGCAATCCGCCTACCAGCATCATCACACTGACGACGACGAACCCGCTGGCCAATCCGCTTGATGTCGCCGTCTTGTTTGCGTCCGCCACATGACCGATCACCGCCGGACTGATGGCGTCGCCCAGCGCGTGGATCATGAAGATGTTGATTGCAAACGCGGTAGCGCGGATGGACGGATGAACCACATTGGCCAGCGCCGTGTTGGCCGGGCCGGTGTTGAAAAACAGGCAGAAGCACGCGAGGAAGATCACGACCCAGCACGCGGGGAACGGCGTTTTGAGGATGAGCAGGAACATGGGAAACCCGACGATCATCCCCGCCGCCGACACCAGCATGTAGCTGCCCGATAGCCGCGGGCGCAGCTTGTCGCCGAGCCACCCGCCGGCGAGTGTGGCGAACAGGCCCGACGTCGCAACAATTCCGCCGAAGATCAGGTTCGACCTTGCCGGATCAAGCCCGCGATCTTGAACAAGATAGCGCGGCATCCAAAACGCGATGCCGCCCAGGGCAAATGTCATCGCTGTCATGCCTAGCGAGTTGAGCACGTACGATTTGGTCTTGAGCAGCCGCAGGTAATCGGCCGGCGTGGGTTTGTGTGGCTTGGTGCCGCCGATCAACTGCCGCTTCGGTTCGGGCATGAAGAAGCACCAGATGCCCAGCACAATTCCCGGCGGAACGGTGCAGAAGAAGGCCCAGTGCCAATGCGCAGAGAACAACCCGCCGATGGTATATCCCAGCGCGCTACCCACGGGAATTGCCGCATAAAACCACGCGAGCACCTTGCCGCGTTTTTCGATCGGATACAGGTCGGCGATGATGGTCGGCGCGACCGGCCCGTACGCCGCCTCGCCCACGCCGAGGAGGCAGCGCATCAGCAGCAGCATGCCGTAAGTGCTCGCCAGGCCCGATCCGCCGCTGGCCAGGCTCCAGAAGATCACGCCCACGCCAATGATGACCCACCGCCGGAACCGGTCGGCCAGAATGCCGAAGACCGGCGAGAGCAGCATGTACGAAATGAGAAAGGCGAAAACGAGCCGACCCATCTGCCCCATGCTGGCGCCCAGATCGTCGGCGATCGGTTTCTCCAGCGCCGCGAGAATCTGACGATCGACGTAGTTGAAAAGGTTGATCGCCAGCAGCAGCACCAGCGCCGTGCGCGCACGACCAAAGCGCCGACGGGTTGATTGCGGGTCATCCACCTGTTCCACTCGCCCGATGATCGTTGTTCGAGCAACCTATGGCAATCCGCAATCGCAAATCGAAATTCGAAAATGCAAACAACGCCCCCGGCCGAAGGTTCGGCCGGGGGCGCTTGGGGTCTGAATGAACGGCCAAGAGTTACATCGACGTGCGAGTGTCAATCCCAAACCACTCTCATGTAAGGGACTGAAATCTCACGCCCTCTTAGCCTCGCAGCAGCTGGAGGGCGGCCTGAGGGCTTGCGTTAGCCTGGGCCAGAACACTCGAAGCTGCCTGTGAAAGAATCTGATTCCTCGTAAGGTTGGCCGTCTCCTCGGCGAAATCAGTATCGCGAATCGCCGATTCTGCCGCCGAAGCGTTCTCAAACGCCACGCCCAGCGCGTTCACCGTCGATCCGATGGTAAACTTCTGGAACGCGCCTAGTCGCCCGCGCTGCTGGCTGACCTGTTTAATCGACCGTTCCAGAATCTGCTGCGCGGTTACCAAGTTGTCGCTGTTGAGCGAATTGGCCTGACCGCTGCCGAGACTGGCAAGGTATCCGAGGGTTTCAGTGCCAAGGTTGCCGGTGCTCACCGACGCGACGCCGAGCGATTCTTTGTCGGATTCAGTCACTCGGCTACCTAGAGCAAAGTTCGCCCCGCCTCCGGTTACCGTGAAGTTGGTCGAGCCGGGAGTGTTGAAGGCGGTATCGAGGTCGAACTCCAGATCAAGCCCGGCCGAACGATAGCTGATGGATCGGCCGGCGGCTTGCGCCGCGGCGCCGTTGACGGTGACATCGGCATCGGTGCCGAAGTCTTTCCCGCTCACACCGCCGGTGACAGTGAACGAGCCCGCCAGCGCCTTGACCGACACGAATTGCGTGCTGCCAAACTCGCTGCTGTTGATCGACAGGCTGCTGCCGCTGACCAACGCGCTCACACCGGTGACATCTTTCACCGAGTTGATGGCGGTGGCTACGGCTGCAATTGCCGTGCCCGAAGCGAACGACAACTGCTGTGTGCCCAGACTGCCGGCCACTTCAATCGTCGCCCCGCCGGCGCCCACGGTACCGCCGCTGTAGGAGAGTTCGCCGGTCGTAGCGCTGGCGGTCACCTGCACGACCACGTTGACGCTGGCGCCTTCGGGAATTTTCGCCGCGTTGATTCGCACGTTATTTACAGCCGTGCTGGTCACGCCGCTGGTGGTGTAATCAAAGTTGCCGTTCAGCAGCTTCTTGCCCTGGAATGCCGTCGCACCGGAGATGCGGTTGACGGTGGAAAGAATCGAGTCAATCTGAAGCTGATTGGCGTCGATTTCTTCCTGGCTCAACCCGCCGGTGTTCGCCGTGGCGCTCACCAGGCTCTGGAGTTCAGTCAGCAAGGTGCTGACTTCGCTGAGACCCCCTTCGGCGGTGTCGACGATGTTGCTGGCGCGGCTGGCATTGTCGATCGCCTGGGAGATGCCCGCCTTCTCGGCGCGCAAATTTTCGCTGGCAATCAAGCCAGCGGGGTTGTCTTTACCTGAATTGATCTGCAAGCCGGTGCTCAATCGTTCGAGGCTCGTGTTCAGGTTCGAATTATTTCGAGCGAGCACGCGCTGCGCGATTAGCGAGCTGACGTTGGTGTTTATCTTGCTCATAGAATGTCTCTCCGTGACTTACGTTGTTCAGCCGCGCAGTTCTGCGGTTCGGCGCGGCCGAGATTTCAGTCCTTTGAAAAACGATGGCTGCTATCAGTAGGACGGATCTAAAGCAGCTTTTGCGATTCACCCCCGACGCCTCCGGCGGATCATGCCGGTTTCTGCCGGCATTCGGGTAGCTCTTCGCGAACGATGACCTCAATCGATTGGTGGGCCTCCTTTCATTCAGACCCGAGATTTCCGACGCGCATCCGGGGTTCAACCCGCTGCGCTTCGAAACCGCATTGGGTATCGACGCGCACCCGCCGTGATCTTGAAGCCCCGGCTTAAGCGACATCAAACAAAATCCGAGACCTCGTTGCACGCGACAATCAACCCTCGACAGCCGCGCGCGCCGACTCTTATCGGACAACATATTCTTGGAACCGCCCCCGACGGCGCAGTGGGGTTCTCGGACGATGCGCGAATCATCGACGGCATCGCAGTGGGAGCGGCTAAAAAAGGAAAACAGGGATGCAGCGATTTGGCTCTCAGGCCAAGTCGTGCTGAGTCGTCGTGCGCGGTGCGCGTGAATGATGCAGCTTGTCGGTCCACGACATGGCCGGAGAGCCATATCGTGGCACCCCGCGCTCCCAGTCCACGGGCCCGTGTAGCAAACAATAGTGATCGAGCGGGTGCCACGACTTGGCTCTCAAGCCAAGTCGTGCAGTGTTTCGCCAGCAACGATCCTGTTTTATCGGTGCTATTTCAGTAGCGCAACCCTAAGACAAACACCCCATCAACCTGCCCGGAACAACCCTCACCTTGGCCCTCTCCCGACGTACCGGGAGAGGGAATGGTGTTACACCACCACGCTCGCCCCACAGCATTTCTTATACTTCTTGCCGCTGCCGCACGGGCACGGGTCGTTGCGGCCGACGCGCGGCGCGTCGCGAACAATTGTTTTGGGCTGCGCGGCTTCGCCTTGCGGCTGGGCGGCGGCGGCGGCGGTTTCGCTGGCAAGGTTTTCGGCCACGCCGTAGCTGCCCTGCGTTTCGTGCGTTGCCGCCGTAACGTTGTACCTGTTTTGGGCTTGCGCCGGTTGACCGTGGGCGCGGAAGATCAGGTCGGTCACCTTGTCGCGCACGCCGGCCATCATTTCTTCGAAGTAACGGAAGCCCTCTTTCTTAAACAGCACGCGCGGATCTTTCTCGGCGAAGGCGTGCAGGCCGATGCCCTGTTTAAGCATGTCCATCGCGTAGAGGTGATCTTTCCAGCTTTGGTCAAAAATCTGGATGAGAACGAACTGTTCGAGGTCCGTCAGCTCTCTTCGCAGGAATGTTCGCCCGCGGTTGATGAGCACATCGCGCGCGTTGAGGGTGCCGCTGCCGTCGGCATCGCGGTCGCCGCCGCCGCGCGTACCTTCGGGCTTCGGCTGAAGGTCGTCGATTTTCAGGTTGGCGTGGAACCGCTTGTTGAACGCCTTGACGAGCGATTCTTCGTCGGCATTCTCCTTCACAAGCCGATCAATTTCCTGTTCGAGCCGGCCGTCTTCGATCCATTCTTCCTGCAGGCCGCACAGTTCCTCGCGCAGCTTACGAACCGATTGCGTGCGGATGTGCTCCAGCGGCATATCCACGCCGAACTTGCCCATCATCCACTGCCGCACGTATTCGCCGGCGTAGGCGTTGTCGGTCGTGCCGCTATCACCGAAGCAGAACTGCAGCAGGTGATCGACGGGATACTGAATTTCGCGCAGGCCGTAAGCGTCACGGGCGCGCTTCTCAATAATCTGGCGAACTTCGGCCGATGGTTTGTTGATATTGCGGATCGGGTCAAGAATGAACTCTTCGGCGCTCACATGCACGCCAAATTTCTCTTCCGCCCAGTTGCATAATTGGTGCATCGCGTAATTTTTCTCAAGGTATTTTGACAGGCCGGCGCAATCGCGGACATCAATCTGATCGATGGCCTTGTCGCGGAGGATTACTTCGACCTCCGGCGCATCCATGTTCCGGATCTGCGCCTGACTCAGGTTGACCTGAAACCGGCTCATCGCCCAGCCGGAAAGGCCCTTGATATCCCACCCGGTTTTGTCTTCGCGGTCTTCGCCCATGAATTCGCCGAGGGTGGCGGAGATGTTGCTGTCGGCCTCGTTGCGGGCCTGGCCCTTGATGAAATCTTCCAACTCTTCAATCTTCTTAATGCCGCGCAAATCTTCCGGATCGATCTGCACGCCTTCAAAATTCGCCCGCGCCCATTCGGCCACCACCGCGGCGAGATAGTCCTGCGTCACATACTTTTCGACCGCATCGGTGATTGATTCGCCGATCATCCCCCAGATCACCAGGTCGACGTTGCGCCCTTCCAGCACCTTCTGGCGCATGCCGTAAAAGATGTTGCGCTGGCGATCCATCACCTCGTCGTAATCCAGCAGATTCTTGCGCGCCAGGAAGTTTCGTTCCTCCACTTTTTTCTGCGCGCGAAGAATGCCCTTGCTGATGCGCTTGTCTTCGATCGCTTCGCCTTCCTTCATGCCGAGAAAGCCGAGCACCTTGATGGTCCACTCGCCGGCAAAAAGCTTCATTAGCTCGTCCTGCAGCGAAACATAAAAGCGCGACGAGCCCGGATCGCCCTGTCGCCCGCCGCGGCCGCGAAGCTGGTTATCGATTCGGCGCGCGGTGTGGCGCTCCGTGCCGATCACGTGCAGCCCGCCGGCGAATTTGCGGTTGGGCGAAAGCTGGTACGCCGCCGCGTTGGCGTCTTCGGGCGTCACTTCGATTTTCTTCTCGGTCCCGCGCTGCGCGAGCAGGTACTTGCCGGCTTCATGCTTCACTTCGAACCATGTTTCCGGGGCCAATTTGATATCGGTCCCCCGGCCGGCCATGTTGGTGGCGATGGTGACATTGCCGACGATCTCGCCGTGCGCGTTCTTATGCGTGTGCCCGGCCTTGGCGACGATTTGCGCCTCGCGCTCGTGGTAACGCGCGTTGAGCACTTCGTGTTCGATGCCGTATTTGCTCTGGAGCATCTTGCTGAGCATTTCGCTCTTCTCGACGCTGGTGGTGCCGACCAGCACCGGCCGGGCGGCATCGCTGATGAGCTTGATCTCTTCAATGATCGCGTCCCACTTTTCGCGTTCGCTGCGGTAAACGCGGTCGTCGGAATCGAGCCGGACCACCGGGCGGTTGGTGGGAATACCGACTACTTCGAGCTTATAAATCTTGGTGAACTCTTCGCTTTCGGTCATGGCCGTGCCGGTCATGCCGCTGATCTGCTTGTACAGCTTGAAGAAATTCTGCAGCGTGATGGTGGCGAGGGTTTGCGTCTCCTGCTTGATGGTGACGCGCTCTTTGGCTTCGATCGCCTGGTGCAGCCCATCTGACCATTGCCGGCCGGTCATCTTCCGACCCGTGTATTCATCGACAATGACAATTTCCAACTCGCTGCCGCGGCCTTTATCAACCACGTAATCTTTGTCTTTCTCAAAGACAACATGCGCGCGCAGCGCCTGCTCCATGAGATGTGGCCATTCCATGTTCGCGCCGACGTAGAAGCTCCCCACCCCTGCCTCGTCCTGCGCGGCGGCGATGCCGTCGTGACTCATATGAACGCTCTTGCGGTCCCATTCCACTTCATAAAACGGCGTGATCTCAGCCTTCTTCGCTTCGGCGGCGACGAGGCGCTTTTCGGCCTCGGCTTCGCGCGCTTTGGCGGCTTCTTTTTCTCTTTTATCTTCCGACTTATCAAAGTCGCCCTTGGCGGCCTTGATCGCGCGCTTGGCCGCGTCGACTTCCTTTTCGGCCTCGGCGTGCGGTTTGTGCAATTCCAGCAGCTTCCGGGCAACGCCGTCGGCGGCCTTGTACTTCGGCGCGTCGTCGTGGGCCGCGCCCGAAATAATCAACGGCGTGCGCGCTTCGTCGATTAAAATACTGTCGACTTCATCGACGATCGCGAAATCCAGCGGGCCTTGCACCTGCAACTCGGCGCGCTCTTTCATGTTGTCGCGCAGGTAGTCGAACCCGAACTCGCTGTTGGTGCCGTAGGTCACATCGCACTGATAAGCGCGCTTGCGGGCGTCCCCGCCGGGGTCCATATCATTCTGGATGTATCCGACTGACAGACCCAGGGCTTCGAATGCGGGGCGAATCCAAGTGGAGTCGCGACGAACCAGGTAGTCGTTCACCGTCACAACATGGCAATGCATGCCTTCCAGTGCGCGTAAATAGAACGCGAGAGGTCCTACGAAGGTTTTGCCCTCGCCCGTCGCCATCTCGGCGATTTTGCCTTCGTACAGCACCAACCCACCGACGAGCTGAACATCAAAACACCGCGCTCGGAACGGCGGACGCGAATCGGGGTAAATCTTCCGAACGGCGACATAAATCTCCGGAGGGATGACGATGTTCTGCCACGTTTCGCCGGTGGCGATCATCTGCTTCTGCACGTTGTCGTAAGCTTCAAGCATCGCATCGTCGAACTGGTCGGGATCGAAATTTTCTTCGGGGTTAAAAATCTGCCGGATGCCGATGTTGCGATCCATCGATTCGCGAATAATGGCCAGCGCCTCGGGCAGCACGTCGGCCATGCGGAGTTGGCCGGCCTTGAGTTGCTGGCGAATTTCCAGCGTGCGATCGCGCAGCGCCGCATCAGTCAGCGTCGACACTTTGGCCTCGGCCTCGTTGATGCGTATGACGATCGTTCGGTAACGCTTGAGCAGGCGCTCATTGCGGCTGCCGAAAACCTTGGTGAGAATTTTTCCGAAGTTCATGAGAGATCCAGTAGCTGAGAGCGGAGAGCGAATACAACCGTTTGACTTACGAAGTTGCTTGCGGCTTCGCGGTCAATAACCTTACGCATCAGGAATCAATCAGCAGGAAGGGGGAGGCAGACGGGATTGCAGCCATGACACGGATTGCGCGTCGCGCATTGCTTCGACTAAAGCAAACTGTGCGATGTCGGCGGGCGCCAAACGAACTTCGCGGCTTTTGAACGGATCGACCGCTGGAACCACTCTGCGGAAACTGTTCTGCAGCTTGCGAACGATCTGCCCGGTAAGCGTCTGGGCCGCCGGGCGATGCGACGACGTGCCCGAGGCGACGCTGCGATCAGCGCACAGAGCGACCGCAACGACAGCAATGGCGAGAATGTTCCTCGGGTGCCGCATGACTCGAATGTTTAATTATCGGCGTGTGTCAAGATGTAATCAAGCGCATTGGAGCGGCGCAACGCTCGGCGCGCCGATCATGGGGAGATCAATCGCACCGATACCCGATGGCGAATCTCGCAACTTGTTGCTGCGAATGACCTTATACAACTTAGAACTCCGCCGCGCCCGCTTCCGCGACGGCGTGGTCCTGCTCGCCCGATCCGCCACTTACGCCGATCGCGCCGACGACTTTGCCGTCTTTCTTCAACGGAATTCCACCGGCAAAGATCATGATCCGGCCGTCGTTTGATGCGTGAATGCCGAAGAACTGATTTCCGGACTGGCTGTGGGTTGCCAGGTCTTTGGTGGCGATATCAAAGGCGCGCGAGGTAAACGCCTTCTTGATCGAAATATCGATCGACCCCAGCCACGCGCCATCCATGCGCACATGCGAAACCAAGTTTCCGCCGGCATCGGCGACGGCCACATTCATGGGTTGACCGATCGCGGCGGCCTTCTTTTCGGCGGCGGCAATCACACGGCGGGCGTCAGCTAATGTAACCATGGTGGCGTTGTTCCTCATTCAAAAAAATCAATCGTGTTTTAACATTTTAGGCGGGCACCGATCGATTTGCCTAATTCTATTGAGTACTACGGACGCGACTTCATCGCCAACAAAGCCGCTGCACGAAATCATTTCCCGCTCGCCTGCCCCCCGCGGCCGGCGCGCACCGGCAACGGCGGTGGATCGGGCAGCTTGGGCGGATTCGCTTCCAGTTGCTTGGTCAATTCGGCGATGGCCCGATCTAATTGTGGATCGCGGCCGGCCAACTCGTCTTCCGGGCGGAACTCCACTTCAATGTCCGGGTCGACGCCGTGCCCTTCGATGTTCCAACCTTCGGTGCCATGGAAGAATGCAAACTCCGGCTGGCTCGACATGCCGGCATCGATAAAACCTTTATCGCTGCGAATGCCCACCACGCCGCCCCACGATCGTTTGCCGATGAGCTTGCCAAGCCCGTACTGCCGAAAGTTGAAAGGGAAAATGTCGCCGTCGGAACCGGAGTGTTCGTCGATCAGACATGCCTTGGGGCCGATGTGAACCTTGTCCGGATAGGTGCTGACAATCCCGCGGCGCGGTTTGTCGTAGGCCATTACTTTGCGGTTGAGGCGCTCCAGGATCATCTGGCTGACGAACCCGCCGTGGTTATTTCGCACGTCGACCACCAGCGCCTGTTTGTTGATCTGCGGATAAAACCCTTTCACAAACTGCACGAGCCCTTCGCCGCTCATATCCGGAATGTGAAAATAACCGATGCGGCCACTCGACCGTTCGGCCACATATTCTCGATTGCGGCGCATCAGGTCGGCGTAGCGGAGATCGAAATCGTTGCTGAGGGTTTTGATCTGGATATCGCGCGCAGCGGATTTGTCGGCTTTGCCCGCGACGGTCAACTGCACCTCAACCCCGGCCAGCCCGGCGAGGCGTTCATCAACGCTGTCGTTTGCGGCCAGTTCACGGCCGTTGATGGCCAGCAGGAAGTCGCCATCTTTCACGCCCGCATGCGTTTGCGACAACGGAGAGACGACGAAAGTTTCCCACTTTTCCGGCCGAATCACGCGCACGAAGCGGTGCAGGCCGGTCGCTTCGTCCACATCAATATCAGCCCCGAGCATTCCGATCATGACCGGCTTGGGCGGCTGAAAGTTCGCGTCGCCGCCGAATACATAGGTGTGGCTCGTCCCTAGTTCGCCGATGAGCTGGCCGACCAGATCGTTAATCTCGCCGCGCGAGCCGGTGCGGGCCACCAGCGGCTTGTACTTTTCCTGCATGGCGCTCCAGGGCACGCCCACCATGTTCTCCGCCCAATAGAAATCGCGCTGCAGCCGCCAGGCTTCAGTGAAAATCTGCGCCCATTCGGCGGCGGTATCGACGATCAGCGGTAGCGACGACAGACTCACCTTTTCCTTCAGATCATCGGCAGGCTTGGCGTCGGTGCCGGCGACCTTGATCACATCTTCATCGCGCCAGGCGATCTTCTTGCCGTCGCCGCTGATGGAATAGTCGCTGACGTTGGGAAGGAAGACCTCGGACTTCTTTTCTTTGATGTTGTAGCTGTAAAGCGCGCCCCCTCGCTGCCGCGGGCCGGCGGCGGGGTGATCGTCTTCCGGCTCGTTCATGCCGCGCGTGGGAATATCGATGTAAAAAATCTTCCCCTTCACCGCCGTCACGCCGGCGAGATTGCCCGGTTTGGCTCCGGGCACTTCGATCACACGGTCGGAAAGTCCTTCGAGATCGATCTTGACGACGGGGAGTTTCTTCTTGGCCTTTTTGTCTTTTTTGTCGGATGGGTCGGCGTCTTCTTTCTTGTCATCATCGCCGCCTGATTCGGAAGGGGCTGTAGTCGGCGCTTCCGCGTTTTCGTCTGATGACTTGGCCTCACTCTTCTCTTCACCGTCTTTGGGTTCATCGAGCATTTCTTCGGGCAAGAAAGGCGATTTGCCGTCTCTCGCGAGAATTGCCATGCAGAGGCGGGCCGATTTGATGGTGACAAACTCGCGATCCACGTCATCCAACACCGGGTTCCAGAACCGATTGGAAGCGAAGATGAGATACTTGCCCTTGGGGTCCCATGTGGGTGAATAATCACCCGTGTAGCCGTTGCTGACCGTTCCGCGGTCGCCGGTTTCAATGTTGTAGACCATAATCGACTGCGAGCGATTCACTTCATCCTTCATGTAGGCCAGCCACTTGCCGTCGGGTGACCAGGAATAGTCGCGGATTTCCCACACGTCATTCTGATCGACCTTCTTGCTCTCACCCGTTTCGGCGTTAACGACGAACAGCGTGCAACTCAGATCGGCATAAGCAACATGCTTTCCATCAGGCGACCACGTCGGCGGGAAAAGCCAGCCCTTGCCGGCGCTGGTGAGGAGCTTGGCGGGCGCTTTGTTGGCGACGTCGAGCACTTTCAGTTCCTGCTCGCCGGTTTCATCGGTGATGCAGACAACTTTTTTGCCGTCTGGCGAAAACGAAACCTGCCGCTCGCGAATGCCAGAAGAGTTGGTCAGCCCAACGATCCGGCCGCCGGGCTTGGTGGGGGCGATCCAGATTTCGCCACGCGAGCTGATCGCGACGTGTTTGCCATCCTCGTTCAGATCAAACCTGTCCACCGTCTTGCCGGCGTCCTCGGCGCGGGGGCGTGCACGAATGCGGTCGGACGAAATCTGTATACCGAGTTTTTCAGTCGTCCCGTCGGCGAGGTTCAGCTTCCAGATGTCGGCACCGACGACATACACGATGCTCTTCCCATCGGTGTCTGCAAAACGAACGTCATAGTCGGCGTGCGTGGTGAGCTGTTTTTCGTCCGAGCCATCGGGCTTGGCGCTGAAGATGTTCAGGTTGCCGTCTCGCTCGGTGACGTAATGGACGCGATCGCCGATCCACATCGGATAATTGTGCACCGATTCGCCTTTGGTCACCTGTGCGAACTTGCCGCTGTCGAGGTCACCCACCCAGATTTGCGGCGCGGTGCCGCCTTTATAGCGACGCCAATTGGCAAACCATGTGTGGCGGAGGAAGGCGATTTTCTTTCCGTCGCTGCTGAACGATCCCAGTCCCGCGCGGCCGATCGGCGTGAGCTTGGGTTCGCCGCCGGCTACGTTGATGGTGAAGAGTTGCTCGAGCGTATCGTTGCCCGTTCGCCGGGCGCGGAACATGACGCTCTTGCCGTCGGGCGTCCAGCCCACCACATCTTCGCGGCTGGGGTGGAACGTGAGCCGCTTGGGCTCGCCGCCGTCGGACGGCATGATGTACACGTCGCTGTTGCCCTGATAGTCGGCGGTAAAGGCGAGCCATTTGCCGTCCGGGCTGAAGTTGGGCCACTGTTCGTTCGCCGGGTGCGAGGTGAGGCGATTGGCGATACCGCCGTTGCCGCTGGCTGACCAAAGATCGCCTTCGCAGTTGAAAACGACCTGATCGTTGTGAATCGTGGGGTGACGATAGTAGCCCGTCACGCCTGCAGATGCCGCTGAAGCAATCCATGCCGATGCGACCGTGCCCAGAATGGTTCGACGTAGGAATAAGAGTGGTGACATTTGGATTGAACCTCGCCCGGGATGATGGTGGTCCCAACAAAGAGTGCTACCGCGCGGGTGCGCAATAGCGTGAGTAATGGAAACACCGATAGTTACGAAAAGTTGCGTCGGAATGCGACAACTGATCTGATGTTCGCTTCGGATCCGAATGTTCGCTTCACTCACATTCGGCTGGGAACACACATCAACTGTCCTCGCGCTGGTCAGTGACCCTGGATGGGCTCACCGAGCATCACTTTCAGTTCTTTGAGTTTATCGTCTAGTTGTTGTGGGTTTGCGGCTTCGACATTCAATCGTAAGAGAGGCTCGGTATTGCTTTTACGAACGTTGAACCACCATGGGCCCATGTCGCAGGTAATGCCGTCGAGGTAGTCGACCTGACCGGCTTTATACTTGTCGGCCAACTCGCGGATTTTGCCGTCTTTGTCTTCCACCTGGAAATTGATTTCGCCGGACTGGCTGTATTTGTAGTACGGCTTCATCAATTCACTCATGGACTTATCCTGCTGGCTCAGCACGCTCAGCAGGCAGGCGAACGCGATCGCGCCGGAATCGGCGTTGAAGTTATCGCGGAAGTAAAAATGCCCGCTCAACTCGCCACCGAACACCGCGTTGGTTTCGGCGAGCGTTTTCTTGATAAACGCATGCCCCACCCGATCGCGCCTGGGCACCCCGCCGGCGGCCTTTACCGTGTCGGGCACGATGTGGCTCGAACGCAGATCGTAAACCACCGTGCTGCCTTTATTCTGCGGACGACCGAGGAAGTCCTTCGCCAGCAAGGCCGTCAGCAGATCGCAGCCGAGGGTTTTTCCGGTTTCATCGAGGAAGACGCACCGGTCGGCATCGCCGTCGAAACACGCCCCCAAGTCAGGCTTGATCTCGGCCATTTTCGCCTTGAGCGCTGCAAGGTTTGATTCCACCAGCGGGTTGGGTTCGTGCGTGAAGTTGCCGGTGATTTCGAACAGAATCGGAATGATCTCCAGATTCGCCACCCCGCCGAACACCGCGGGCACCATTTTGCCGGCCATCCCATTGGAACCGTCGACAACGATTTTGATTTTCCGCTTGAGATCCAGGAACTTTAGCACGTGCTCGCGATAGGGCTTCCAGAGGTCGATTTCGCCGTATTTGCCTTGCTCGCCGGTGGCATAGACTTTGGTGAGTTGGGATGCGATGCGTTTAATGTCATCCAGCCCGCTGGCGGCGCCGATGGGCTTGGCCTTGGGGCCGCTTATCTTGAAGCCGTTGTAGTTGATCGGGTTGTGCGAAGCCGTCGTCATAATTCCGCCGACGCAATCCAAATGATTGATGGCGAAATAGATGAACGACGTATCGACCATGCCGACATCGATCACGTTCATGCCGGTGGAGCGAATGCCGTCGCACAAGGCTTTAGCAAGCGGCGGCGAGTGCGGCCGCATGTCGCGACCGACGACAATCGTGTTTTCATCCGCAACCTTCGCGCCGGCGGATCTCCCGCCATCCTGTTGGCGCGAACGCATTAGAAATTGTGCAGTAGAATGGCCGACCTTCCACGCCGCGTCTTCGTTTAGTGGCGAAGGGTAGGTGGCTCGGACGTCATAGGCTTTGAAGATTTTTTCGATCATAATCTGTCGGTTTTCCGGTCCGGCGCGACTGATGTCAACGCAAAGCACTTGAATTCGTATAACGATTATTTACTATGTTATACATGAGCGACCGAAAAAACGCCAAGCCGATGAAGCTGTTCGCTTTCAGACTCCGCGCTTCAACCCGTACAGCGCTCCTTAAAGCAGCGGCGGCGAATGGGGTTTCGGCGTCGGATTGGACGCGGTCGATTATTGAGCGCGAACTTGCCGATCGAGGGACCTCCCCGACATTGTTTGACCGGCTTGCCGCGTTGGGCGTGCTCGGATGCGTAACCGATGGGCCATCTGATCTGGCTACAAATCCGAAGCATATGGAAGGATTTGGTAAATGAGTCGCAACGTGCTGCTCGATACCGGTCCGATTGTTTCGATGCTCGTTGCCAGGGAGGAAACGCATCTCGCGTGCGTTGAGGAAGCCAAGCGGCACAGTGGTCAATTGGTAACATGCTGGCCCGTCATCACCGAAGCGGCGTGGATGCTCAAAGACTATCCGATCGGTATTGATGCGATGTTTCGCATGCTCAACAGTGGAACGATCACGCTTGCGCCACTTGACAACCATGACGCCGAATCAATCGGTTCTATCATGGCAACTTATCGGTCAATCCGGTGCCAGTTGGCCGACGCATCGCTGGTGTTTCTTGCGGACCGAGAACAGATCGACACGGTCTTCACTCTCGATCGGCGCGATTTTGGCGTATATCGCACGCGAACCGGACGAGCGCTGAAAATTATTCCCCCCGCAACCTAAAGCGATTACCTTACTGGGCCTCAACCCGCGGGAACAACGGCGATCCTTCGCCAACTCTATGCCCCAGCGGCAGATGATCCCACAGTTTTTTGGGATCTTTTCCAGCCGTCGCCGGATCGATGCCGAGTTGGCGAATTCCCTCCAACGCCTTTTCTGGCAGCACGGGAATCAATCCGATCAACGCGCGATACATCGCCTGCACGCTCAGGTGCAGCACGGTATCAAGCTGCGCCGCTTTGGCCGGGTCTTTGGCCAGCGAGAACGGCGCGGTGGCGTCAATGTAGCCGTTGGTCTGCCGCGCTAGGTCCAGCGGGAGCAGCACTGCCTGCTGTAACTCAAGCTTCGCGTACGCGGCATCGAGCGCAGCGGGCAACCGATCGATGGCGGCGATGAGCGATTGATCCAGCTCGCTCGGCGCGTGCGACACCGGGCCGAGCACGCCGTCGCGATACTTTCCGACCATTTTCAGCGTGCGATTCAGGCAGTTGCCCAGCACGTTGGCCAGCTCGTTGAAACTCTTGTGGAAGTCGGCCTCGCCAAAATCCAGATCGCTGCCAAACGGCGCGGCGCGAAGCAGGTAGAACCGCAACGCATCGAGCGAATACGTTTCAGCCAATTGCTGCACCCGAGACAAGTCGATGAAGTTCCCCATCGTCTTGCTCATTTTTTTGCCGTCCGCCGTCCACCAGCCGTGGGCGAAAATCTGTTTCGGCAGCGGCAGCCCCAGACTGATGAGCATCGCCGGCCAATAGACGGCGTGAAACCAGAGGATTTCCTTGCCGATAAGATGAACGTCGGCCGGCCAGAATTTTGAGAACAAATCGGTGGAGGGCGAGGCTCCCGCCGAGCCGTCGCCGGACGGATACCCCAACGCCGTAACGTAATTGCTCAGCGCGTCGATCCAAACATACAACACATGTTCCGGATCGTGCGGGATCGGGATGCCCCACTTCAAGCTCGATCGGCTTATCGATAGATCGGCGGTCCAGCCTTTGAGCTTGCTAAGCACTTCATTCTTGCGATTCTCCGGGCGGACCAGCAATTTATCAGACTCGATGGCGGCATAGACCTGCTCGACATACTTTGACAGCTTGAAGAAATACGTCGGCTCCTTGTATCGCACCAGCGGCCGGCCGGAGATGATGCTTTTGAATTCGTTGGCCTTCGCCTCGGTCTCGGTGACGAATTCTTCCTGGCCTTCGTCATACCAGCCTTCGTAGCTGCCGAGGTAGAAGTCGCCGGTGGCGACCATTTTTTTGACGATCTCCTGCACCGCCGTCTTGTGACGCGGCTCGCTGGTGCGAATGAAATCATCGTTGGTGACTTTGAGCTGTGCGAAGGCGTCTTTAAAAACTTTCGCATTGCGATCGGCCAATTCCTGCGGCGAAACATTCTCCGCGGCGGCGGTCTTTACCATCTTGATGCCGTGTTCATCCGTTCCGGTGAGAAAATACGTATCGTCGCCAACCAGCCTATGCCGGCGCGCCAGGACGTCGGCACACAGGGTGGTATAAATATGCCCAAGGTGCGGCTCGCCGTTGGGATAATAAATCGGCGTGGTGATGTAGAAGCTGTTGCTCATTCATGTAATGGTTTAACACGAAGAAACGAAGAAACGAAGGAAGACGGCATGAAATCTTCCTTCGTTTCTTCGTTTCTTCGTGTGAACTTTTCTATTGTTGTGTGGGCGGCGAGGGAAGTTTGAGGATCATGCCGACTTTCAACTTGGCCGGATCGTTGCCGATTTTGGCTTTGTTGATGTCGTAGATCTGTTCCCACAGTTCCGATTTGCCGTAGAGCTTCTTGGCGATGCCGTGCATGCTGTCGCCCGACGTAACGCGGTATTCAAGTTTGCCATCAATGGCGGGCGCGGGCGAGTCATCCTCGGCGCCTCCCTTGCCTCTCACTTCCTTTACATCGGGAATCTTCAGAACCATTCCGGGCTTGAGCTTTTTAGGATCGACGCCGGGGTTGGCCGCGAGGATTTCTCTGTAATACACCTGGCTGCCGTAAATGCTTTCGGCGATGCGGGCGATGGAGTCGCCGGTTTCCACCGTATGCGTTTTGACCGTGGGCCGCAGCGACGAATTCGAATCGATCGAAATCGGCGAGTTGCCGGCGAGCGAACCATCGGCGGCCCTGCCCGCCGGGCCGACGGGTGAGATGGCAGCGCCCGGCTCAGGCAATTTGCCGCTTCTGAGCCGCGTCTGCGGAACAGCGCCGGTGTTGAGCGCCATCATCCACTTTTCGCCGGTGTCGGCGAACGGGTCGGTTTTCCTGGATGGATCGTTCGCCGCGACGCCGCCACTCAAACGCGCGCCGCCGTGCTGGACGATCGCCGGTTGATTCGACGCCGCCCCCGGGCGATCGAGGTTCCGCGACTCGTTATGCTTCATCTGCTCTTTGAAAGCGTCATCGGCATTCGCCACCGCGGGCGCGGCGGTGGGTTTGCCCGAAGGCACCACCAATACGTAAACCACGATGACTGCGAGAAGAATCGCTAATACAACCGCGCCAATTTTCACGTCCTTGCGAACCATATGGGAAATCCTTTCCCTCGGGCGATATTTGGATATGCAAACCGGACCGACAACAGAGCCGTCCAGCTCTGACATTTACACTGCGGCATCCATCATGACGCGCCTTGCAACTGCCGAACCCCGGCAGGTTTGCTCGCGCCTTTCGCTTCCTTCTGGCCGATCAGCAGCAGCGGCGACGCGATCGCAATCGATGAATACGTTCCGACAATAATGCCAACGACCATCGAAAATGTAAAGCCGTGAATACCCGGGCCGCCTTTAATGTACATCACAATCAGCGTCATCAAGGTGGTACCGCCGGTGAGCAGGGTTCGGCTTAAGGTCTGGTTGATGCTGTCGTTGATCAACTGCCGGTCGACCGTTCCATGCTTGCCGCGGTTTTCGCGCACGCGGTCGAAGACCACAACCGTGTCGTTCATCGACCAGCCCATCACCGTCAAAATGGCCGCTACAACGGTCAGATTGATGCGAAAGGGCTCGATCAGCAGGTAATCGCGGAAAAACGACAGCTCCGCCGCATAGTGGGCCACGCCGATCGCCGCCACGACGAACAGCGTATCGTGAATCAGCGCCACGATGGTGGCAGTGCCAAATTTTAAGTTGCCGAACCGCACCCAGATGTAGGCCACGATCACCAGGCAAGAAAGTACCAGGGCGATCATCGCTTGCGTTTGCGTTTCGCCGGCCACTTGCGGGCTAAAGTTGGTGAGCTTTTGCAATTCCACCGGGTTATTGACCGCCTCATTCACCAGCCGCCAGGCGGGCACGGCCAACTCGGTCTGCCATTTGTCGGGGTCTTTGTCATAAGGAATCGCATCATCGCTCATCAACACCACGGCGGCGTTCTGGTCGGGGAAGGTTTCGACTTTGATCTTGCGATACCCGCTCTGCTCCCCGCCGGCCTGCAGGCGTTGCTGGTCGAGGCGTTTTTCAATGTCGCCGGCGGCGAGCATCGGCTGAAGATTCGTCAACACCACCGCCGCCCCGCCGATGTGATCGCGAATGTCGGTCGGAGTAACGCCGGCGAATGCCTTGGAACCGGCCTCGATCGGAAACACCGCGCGATTGATCGCTTCACCGAGCGTCGCGCCGACCATGTCGAACGTGCTGGGTTCCTGCAGGTTCAACTTTCCCTGCAATGACGCCTTTAGCACGTCCTTCACCGCCACGGCGTTGTCGTTGGGCGTGATGACTTCATACGTCTTATCATCCGTGCCGACCGATACCACGCTGGGCGACGGCAGCTTATCCGGCGATGCCTCGGCGGCCTTGTTGATGATGGCGCGCAACTCTTCAATCTTCATTGGCGCGCGAAGTTCGAACTGCGCCGCGGTGCCTTTGGCGAATTCCACGTCGAGCACGCGGCCCTGCTGAAACTTGATGCCGAACAGAATCAACCCGATCACAATGAACCCGGCGCTGAACGCGTAAAATACCGGCGCGAGTTTCATCCAGTCGATGTTCGGCCGCAGCGCCCGATCCCACTTCGGCAGGCTCATCGGCACGCTGCCCAGTTTCTGGATGCCCACTTTCTCGACAAGGAATCCGAAGATCGTCTTGGTGACAAACAACGCCGTGAACAGCGAACTGCCGATGCCCAGCAGCAGCGTCAGGCCGAAGCCCTTCACTTCTTCGCTGCCCATCCACATCAAAAAGAAACTGGTGATGGCGGTGGTGACGTTGCCATCGAGAATGGCGCTCCACGCCCGGTCGTAGGCATTACGCAGCGCCAGCCGGATGCCCATGCCGCGCAGTTGTTCTTCGCGCAATCGCTCAAATATCAGCACGTTGGCGTCGACCGCCATGCCGATCGTCAGCACGATGCCCGCCACGCCCGGCAGTGTAAATGTGGCGTTCAGCGCCGCCATCGCGCCGAGAATCATGACGAGGTTGAGCGAGACCGCGATCATCGCGACCACGCCGCTCAGGTAGTAATAGCCGATGAGGAAGATCGCGACGACGATCAGCCCGAAAATGCACGCCAGCAACCCCGCCTTGAGGTTGTCCTCGCCCAATTGCGGGCCGATGGTGCGTTCGCTGATCGGCTCGTCGGCCAATTGCGCCGGCAACGAGCCGGCGGCAAGGGTGCTGATGAGGTAGCGCAGTTCGGCGTTGCTAAAGCCATCCTCCCCGCCGTCGATCGTTCCCTGACGGCTGATCTGCTGGCGAATGTTGGGCGCGGTAATAATCTTATCGTCGAGTGAAATCGCCAGCGACTGGCCAACGTTGGTGCCGGTGAGATCGCTGAACAACCGCGCCCCCACTGCATCGAAGCGGAAGCCGACGACCTGATTGCCCATCTGCGTGCGATCCGGAAACGCGCCTTCCAGCGCCCACTTCGGCAGACCTTCGCCGTTGGTCAACTGTTTGCCGGGAATCGCCCACGCCAACACGTATTTCTTGTCACTGCCTACCGGCGAGAAAAGCTGGTGCGACCTCGCCATTTCATCAGGACGCGCCACTTCAAACCATCGCAGCGTATCACCGGCTTCAACCCGCGGACCGCGCTCCAGCAGGCGCTGCTTCATGGCGGCCACTTCGGGCATGTTGCGCATCTCTTCGTCGCTGGGCAGGATATGGAATTCCAGCACACCACTGCCGCGGAGCAGCCGCTTTAAGTCGGCGGCGTCATCAATCGTCGCCCGGACTTTCGAAAAATCATCGTACGCGGTGGCGAACGCATCGATCTGAGTCGAAAGCGTGGTGAAGCCCTGACCGTTGAAGCGGTCCTTCAAATCTTTCAGCCGCGCCTGGCGCTGCTGTGGGTTGAGTTGAAGAACGTTTTCCAGTTCTGCGACGGTAATACTCGTGGCGTCGACCTGGTTTTTCAGTGCATCAAACTGCGATTCCAGTTCCGCCTGTTTCGCCGAATCGCGTGCGGTTTTGGCGGCCTGAATCTGGTCCCACACGCTGGCCATGGCGCCGAAGATTTCGGCCCGCTTGGTGTTGCCCTTTGCCAGCACATCAAGCCGAGCGCGCCGCGCGTCGCCGGCGCTATTCTGAACGGCATCGACAATGCTCGACAGCCGCACCGCGTACTGTTCGATCTGGTGTTGCACGGCGGCGTAAGCGTCGCGCTTCACTTTCGCGTCGCCCGATTGGGTCGACAGCGGCATCTGAATCTCCAGCCGCGTATTGCCCTGCGGCCGCCAGATTAAGTTTCGTACGCCGTCCGGGTCGACGCGCTTCTTCAGCGCATCCATCACCTGTTGCGCCAGCCCTGTTTCGGCTGAACCCGGCGGGGCTTTGATCTCGTAAAGCAGGCTGGTCCCGCCGACCATATCAATGCCGGGCTTGAGGCCGTGATTGAACTTGCCCTTGAAAGCGCCGGGAAAGATCGCCCAAAGCATGGCGAGCAGCACCGCGAGCGTCAGCGTAAATCGGCCTGTGAAATTGGTTGGCATGTCTCTTCCTCCCTCGCCCGGTACACCGGGAGAGGGCCGGGGTGAGGGTTCTTATTTACAAACTAACTGCGAAATTTCGTTCTACGTCCTGGATGACAATTCTTCAGCGAATTCAAGCATAAGGCTCGCCGAAAGAACCCTCACCCTAATCCTCTCCCGGAGTACCGGGCGAGGGAACAGATCATTTCTTTTCTTCGTCAACTACCACACGATGAATCGCACTGCGCCGGTAGCGGATTTTGGTGTTGTTGGTTTCATCCACTTTCACCAGCACTTCGCCGTCGCGCACTTCAACAATCGTGCCCAGCGCCCCGCCGATTGTTTCGACCCGGTCGTTTTTCTTCAGCTCCGCGAGCATCTGCTTGCGGCTCTTCTCCTGCTTTTGCTTGCTGCGGATCACGAAGAACCACAGCACCACCAGCAAGAGTATGAACGGCCCGAAACTCTGCAAAAACTGAAGCACGGGCGGCGGCGCGGGGGCGGTGGGC
>Ga0163148_10001901_pt1 | contig 26216 bp, 25 predicted proteins | sample OliLakLV19MP7P2_FD_148606 | JGI IMG/M metagenome (GOLD analysis project Ga0163148, IMG submission 148606) | Freshwater microbial mat bacterial communities from Lake Vanda, McMurdo Dry Valleys, Antarctica- Oligotrophic Lake LV.19.MP7.P2 | ecosystem: Environmental > Aquatic > Freshwater > Lake >... | reverse complement strand
ATTAAATAGTTTAGAATGATAAAATAATAAAAATGAAAAAACTTTTCTCAACCTTAAATATTAATAAATCTATACTCTTAATCTTACTTGCAGTTATATTTTTGTATCAAATTAAAGGCGGGTATGATTATTTTGAATTTAGCGAAGAGGGGCAAATTATTGCTTTAAGGCTTCAGGATTTTATAACACTCGTTTTAAGTATTATAGTAGAGGCATTTCCATTTATAATACTAGGGGTTAGTCTTTCCACTCTTATTGCTCTAAATTTTTTTGGGTGGTTGAAAAGGAAAATTTATAATCATAAAAAAATATTATTCCCCTTATACTTTATTTACGAAATATCAGGTAGATTAGATAGAAAATTCAAGTCTAATAGAGTTTATTCTCATGTTAAGGTATCGCTTTTAGGAGTTTTCTTGCCTGTTTGCGAATGCGGAAACATACCAGTAGCAAGAAGATTGTTATTGGGTGGCTTTAGCGTATCTCAATCAATAACTTTTTTACTTGCAGCACCAATATTAAACCCAATAACATTTTTAACCACACTAGAAGCATTTAATTATGATAAAAGTGTAGTAGTAATTAGGTTACTTGCTGGATTTATTATTGCAAATCTTATAGGAATAATATTAAGTTATAAAAAACCACAAAATGAGTTTTTAAATTTAGATTTTTATCAAGAGATTTGTGATATGAATGATCACAAACATACTAAAAATAGATTTGTAGAAGCAATTGGAATTTTTCAAAGAGAATTCATTGAAATATTTAAAGTTCTTATTTTTGGAGCTTTGCTTGCTGCTGCATCTCAAACATTTATACCTAGAGATATAATAACTACAATTGGCCAGAATCCATTGCTATCAATATTGGCAATGCTTTTACTAGCTTTCGTGATTTCGATTTGCTCTAATGTAGATGCATTTTTTGCTTTATCATATGCAAATACCTTTACCATAGGATCAGTATTAGGGTTTTTAATATTTGGCCCAATGATAGATATAAAAATATTAACTATGATGCGTACAACATATAAAACAAAATTATTGGCAATTGTTACACTACTAGTATTCTTACTCAGTTTTCTGACTGCTTTGATTGTTAATTTTATAAAATGAGAGATTTTTTAAGTTCGATTGTTTTAATTGGAATGGGGCTATATGGTGTCTTACTATATCTAACTAATAAACTAAGTTTATACATTCATCCAAGATTTTTTGAAGAATCATTTGCGGCTAGTATAGTTGCATTACTTATGGGAATTGTATCTTTGGGTTATTTTGTATATAAAAACAAGAATATCAAGCAAAAATCCAAATTTTCAATTAACAATCAAATGTTATTGATATTGGTACTTGTGATACTTTCATTCGTAATTAATACTTTATTCCTTGTAATTGCTGCTTTTTTAATAATTATCCCTAATAAAGAATTCAATAAATTATTTAAAAGCGATGTTTTAGGTAATCTACTAATTGTAGCTACAGTACTAGTAGGGCTAATACTTCCTCCAAAAAGCTTAAGTTCAATTACCGCTTCGCAAAGATCAATAGATTTAAATTCAATTAATCTAACACAAAACACAATTTCTGCAGTTCAGAATTTTAATAAGTCTACTTCGAATTATTCTTTAGGTGACTGGATTTCTATGCAAAGTTTTAATCCTGATCCTCTTTATTACAAAGATAAGGACGTGAAAATCTCAGGCTTTCTATACAAACCTGATAACCTAAATTTACCTGAAAATGTAGTTTTGATTGCTAGGTTTGTTGTAACATGCTGCGCAGTTGATGCTAGACCCGTTGGACTCAAAGTTACTCTACCAGAAAATGCCGAATTTAAAGTAGATGATTGGGTCGAAATAACAGGAAAGTTTGGATTAGATGATAAAAATGAGTTAATCGTAATTACTGAGGGTATAGTCAAAATAGACATACCTTCAAGTCCGTATATTTTCTAATGAATAAATACTCTAAGTTTAATAAAATATTATTTGGTAATGTAAGTTTATTAGTATTATTAATTTCTCTGTTAATATTTCTTAATACTTATAGCCATCCTAGAGTTTTACAGGTAATGCTAGCGGGCGAAAAAGACTTTGCTTTAGTAAAAGACCAGCAAATAAAAATTGACTTTAATAGGCCAATTAAGAAAGAGAATATTAATGATTATATTTCGATCACCCCTAACTTCGAGTATAGAAATTTATGGAGTGGAAATTCGTTAATAATAATTCCCTCAACTACACTAGATTCTCAAACTGAATACACTATCAAAATAATAAAAGAGATTGAAGACATTTATAATGATAACTTTGAAAAGGATTATTTATTTACTTTCAAAACTGAAATTCCCCAATTTGCAATGATCGAAAAAAAATTTGATTCATCATTAAATACTATAGCAACGTATAATGCAGATCTTACTAATAGAAAAGAAATAATCTCAGATAATAATATAAAGTTTTATGGAATTAATAAGAACTTTACAGTGATCGTAACCGAAAATAACTATACTAATAACATTAAAATTTTAAATCGAGCTACAACTGAAGTTCAAAATTTTAATTTAATCAACGTAAAAATTAATGCTTTTTCATTTTCAACCTCGTTAAATAAAAACGAATTTGCATATACTAAGCAGGAGGTTGAAGTTATGGAGAACTACTATACTCCTAAATCATTTTCTAAAGCTTATATTTACAGCCTTGATACTAAATCGGAATACGAATTTAACCCTGAGGGTACAAATTATGAGGTAGTTGCCTTAAAGTATTCAAACGATGGAAATTCACTTTTATATAAAAATAGTGAGTCCTTTTATACTTTGGCCGAAACTAATGATAAATCAAATTTTACTGGTATTGGTAGATTTTTATCAGAGGGAAATTTTAACCGTGATAATACAAGTATTGTTTTTGTTGCTTACGACCCTCTTCAAACATACTCTGCTTCACAATTTTTGAGTATTTTTGATTCCAATAGACTTACTACTAAGATTGATAATAAAAATATTCCCGTATTAGATCCACAATTTAAGCACAGAACTGACGAAATTGTTTATGCAGAAAAATTTAAAGACATGGAATTAACAAAAGGAATATATAAAATAATGCAAATTGACTTATTAGGAAATAAATCCGAAATTGTTTCTTCTGATAAATATAGTCTTGAACTTCCTCAACCTAGCCCCGATGACAGATATATATCTATTGAGCAATATACCGAAATAAATTTAAAGAATTTTAACGCTACAAGAAGTTTTGGTTTTCAAAATAAACCTGCTAGTGGCTCGGTATTAATATACGATACGCTAAATAAAAAATTATATAACAACAACTTAATTGGTATTGATGTAAAGTGGTTGTAATTCAATTGACTTAACTATTGATAAATGATTAACTAAAAGGGAAATTCTTTTATTAAATCTTTGTATTAATGATCAATAAGTTTGTATTAAAAACTTCTTTTGTATTTTTATCTGCCTTTGCTTTACTGAGCTTTTCACAGCTTAGTGCTGCAGGTATTACAAATATTACAATCAACCCTGTATCTTCTAATCAGTCCACATCAACAAATATTGCGGTAACTTTTACCCCAAATACTGCTATAACTAACTCTACAGTATTAAGCTTTTCTTATGATCCTCTATTTAGTGGTGGAGCTGCTTTAGTTAATGCTGACATTGCAATATCCGGAACTAATATAACTGGTAAGACATGCTCAGGTTTTGTTGCTGGTTATTTTACTTGTGCTCTAACAACTAGTGGATCAGTTACAACTTTAGTAACCACTACAATAGGTGGTGCAAATCAATTGACCACACCAGCATCTGCTGGTAATTATAGTTTTTCTGTTACTGCAGACATTGGGAATTTGGGCACTACTGTAGACAGTGGAAGTGGATTAGCTTACATATCCTCAGGATCTATAAAAGGAAATGAAGTTCAAATTACAGCTTATGTTCCTCCAAATCTTTCGCTTGAAATTTATCAAACTGGTACGAATACAAAATTAGTAGATCCAAATAATTGTGGTTTAGGTGTATTAACGTTAAGTACAATTAAAACATGTACATACGATGTTAGCGTAGGTACTAACAATGCTACTGGAGCAAGTGTAACAATAGCATCTGATGGAAAGTTAAGAAATGGTGCAACAAATTTCACCGATACGACTGGAACAGTTACAGCGGGATCTGAAGCTTATGGCTTTTACTTATCAACTCCTGGATCGAGGTTTACTGCTGCAGGTTCATACGGAACATCTTACCAAGCTGTACCTCAATCAGCAAACAGTTTTGCGACTTCTTCGACAACAAGTGATTTGTTGAGCACTGCTCAGCATATGACCATAACCCACGCTGCTAGTATAAGTTCAATTACTTCTGTTGGAAACTACGCACACAAACTAATCTATAGGGCATATACGAATTAAATGTTAAAAAAAATTGGATTCAACACTGTAACTTTATTTACTATATTGTTTTTTCTTTCATTAATATTCTCCTCAAATAAAATTAATGCAGCTGTAATAAGTCCTGATAAATATTATATTGAAATCCAAGAAGTTAGTCAGAATTTACAAAAACTTGTAATATATTCCATACCTAATCAGGAACGCAGTATTATATATCGAATAAGACCAATAGGCATTATAAAAACTGGTCAGAATAATGAAAGAACTTTTTTTGAACCCGATGGCGTAGATACTCAAGACGCTTCAAATTGGTTAGAAGTGCTGGATAAAGAGGTTACTGTTGAACCAGGTACAACTACAGAGGTAAGTTGGAGGTTAAATATTCCCTCAAATTTTAGTTGTGAGACCAAAATAGCGGGAATAGCAATTTCTGAAGTTTCCAGCACTAATACTCTAGAACAAGGTGCCCAAGTTTCAATAGGGAACGAAGTTATAAGTCAAGTGCACATTAATACAGAAAGGTCGGGAGATTCAAATTGTGAGTATTACGAGAATTTGATTTTACAAGAATTTACAACCACGCAACAGATTCGATTATACAATTATGACAATATAGAGTTTAAAACAACCATCGAAAATCGGTCTGACTATCTTTCAAAAAATATTAAAGGATTTATAGAGATTTTTGGTTTTGGTGAAAAGGAAATTATTGAATTTAATGATTCCAATTTAGATGTTTACCCTAAATCATTCCGAAATTTTACAAGTATTTGGCAAGACCCCGAATATCCAAAAGGGAATTTTATAAATGAAACACTATACGAGCTTTCACATTTTAAATTTGGCGTTTATACAGTCAGATTAGGCATTACAAAGAATTTAGAAACTCCTATTATTTCTACTATTAATATTTTTATTCTTCCTTTACGAGTCATATTACTAATAACTGTAATTTTATCTTTAATAATTATTTTTATCCGTAATAATTATAAAACAAGAAAAGAGTTGAAAGCATTAAAGGATGATGGTTTTAGAGTACGAAATAAAAACTATATTAAAGGTGTAAAAAATAAGTAAATATTCTATTGACACTGCTAATTGGTTTTGTTTTAATGATTACAGCACTTAATATTTGATTAAAATTTCTTTATTTAAAACTATGAAAAACGTCTCTAAAAATCTATCAAAAAAACTCTTGGTCTTGTTGTTATTAGTCGTACCTCTTTCTGGGTTTTTATCACCTGTTAATGCAGCAGTGCTTACTAATGTAACTGTAACTCCAGCAGCACTTACAATATCAACTAGCACAGATATTACAATTACATTTACTCCTGTAACAGCAATATCTAACTCTACAATTATAGAGTTTACATATCCAACTAGTTTTACTGGTGGTGCCTCTTTGGTAAATGGTGATATTGCAATTACAGGTACAAATATTTCATCTAAGACTTGTACTGGTTTTATTGCAGGTTATTTTAGATGTACTTTAACAACATCTGGTTCAGTCACAACTACTGTAACAACAGTAATTGGTGCTACTAATAAATTAACTACACCATCATCTGCAGGTAACTATAGTTTTTCATTAACTGCTAATATTGGTGGTACTGGTTCAACATACGATACTGGAGCTGGATTGGCTTATATTGCATCTGAGAATCAAGTAGAAGTTAGAGCAGTAGTTCCTCCTGTACTTGCATTAGATTTATACGATTCAGGTACTACAACTCTAATGACTAATCCTAATACATGTAATTTAGGAGTGCTTTCAGTAAATGCAGTCAACACTTGTGCATATAATGTAGGAGTTGGTACTAACTCTTCTACAGGAGCAAGAGTTAGAGTTTATGCAGGGGGTCAATTTACAAATGGTTCAGTTAATATGACATCAGCATCTGGAGCAATTACAGCAGGTACGGAAGCTTATGGTTTTCATATATCAACTGCTGGTTCTAGATTCACTGCTTCAGGTTCTTATGCTACTGCGTATCAAGCAGTTCCTACAACAGAAACTGACTTTGCAACATCAACCCAAACAAGTGATAAGGCTACCTTAGCTCATCATTTTACAGTAACTCACGGAGCAACAATGGGAACTGCTACAGCAACAGGTTCATATACTCAAACAGTATTTTACACTGCTTATACTAAGTAATTCTATTAAGATTTAGTTGCTAAAGCACCTAAGAAATTAGGTGCTTATTTTTTAAGCAACTAATATAACTTATAGTGTATTGTACTAATAAAGTTCTTTAATTTATATACAAAAAGTTGTAATATACTGTATCACACTAGTATTTAGATAATGATTATTAACTCTAATCTCATAATTGAGATAGATTCAAAATTTATATGATAAATAAAATACTTTTATTCTCGCTTGCTCTTCTTACTTTCCTATCCTTACTAACTGCATCACCAATAACTAACACCAGTCTTAAAGCTGCAATCATTAGTCCCGATAAATACTACATTGATATAAAACCAGGAGAAAGTAAAGATTTTGAGTTAAAAATTCTTGCCGATGCAAGGCAACCTAACCCAATAACTCTATACATTTATCCAATGATAATGACTAAGGTTGGTGAAGAGGACGATAGAGAGTTTACAGTGCCAAACGAAAACGATTCTGCAGAAGCAGCAAATTGGGTAAGCTTAGGATTCTCAAAAGTTATAGTTTCAGCAGGAGATATAGTATCTGTACCATTTTCTGTTAACGTTAGTCAGATTTCCAGATGCGGAACTAACCTAGCAGCAATATTTGTTTCATCCTCACCGAGAGAATCTGCCACAGGAGAGAATAGTATTGAAGATGGTTCAGAAGTAGGTATTAAAAATTCAATTGTTTCTCAATTACACATTAACGTAAACGAAACAAATCAAGAATACTGCGACGAAGTAAAAACGAAATTGAATCTATTAGATTTTAAAGTTGATGCAGTAATCCCTGTATATAATTACGATAATATTAGTTTTATAACAAGAATTAGTAATGAAGGTAATTTACTTTCACAAAGTCCAAAGGGATATATTGAGTTATTTGGAACGGGTTCTAAAATAACAATTCCATTTAACGAAGCAGAATTAGATATTTATCCTGGAACAACAAGAAAATTTACAAATACATGGGTAGATCCTGATTATCCAGTATCAGGAACTTTTATTGAACAATTCATTTATGAAATCTCCCACTTCAGGTTTGGACAGTACGAAGCAAGATTAGGTGTTACATTTAATGTAAGCCCTAAAATTGTCTCTTCAGTATACGTATGGATTATTCCATGGAGAATTGTAGCTGTTGTCGGCGTAATAATAGCAATTGTAATGTTATCTATTCTTAGAGATAGAAAAAAATCTAAAGAATTAAGATCGCTAAAAAAAACTTCTAAAAAAATTAATGTCTAAAACTAAAAATTTAATAAAATTTACAGTTATTGTAATTGTAGCTTTAGTAGCTTTAGGCTTTAATAATAAAGTAAAAGCAGATAGGCTTACTACTACATTTGATCAAATGTCTAGAGTAGCCTCTAATGTTAATGCATCGCACACTATTTATTTTTCAATTACAAGTGCCGTATCTTCTGGTGAATCCTTTACAATTACTTTTCCATCAGCGTTTACCTTTGGCTCATCTTATGACTTTAATGATGTTGTATTAGAACAAGGAAACATTGCTAGTTGTTTGACAGCAACATTTACAGGTAAAACCGTTGGTACTACACCAAGTGGTGCTACTTGGGGAGTTTCAAAATCTGGAACTACAACTATTACTTTTACTTCAGGAACTGATACTTTAACAGCGAATAGGTGTGTAAGGGTAACTTTAAATACTAATGGTACTAATCATACTATTTCTAATCCAAATGTATCGACTAATACCGTATATAACGTGGAGATAGCCACAGCTTCAGACGCAGGTCAGCTAGCCCTGATTATTTTAGGGGATGCTTCAGCCACTAATGTAGATCAAGTTTCATTAAATGCGAAGATCTCTACAAGTATTCTAATGGGAATAGATACTGTGACAACAGATTGTAATAATAGTACTCAAACTACTCCAGCTAATCAGTCTGTTAATTTTGGGCAATTATATCCAGGTACTGCTCAAATAAGTGGTGCAGTAATTCCTTATGTTTGTATAGAAGCAGGAACAAACTCAGTAAATGGATTTAGAATATTAGTACAAAGTTCTAGAGCAAATACTGTAGGAGGACTTGTAGCCTCTGGAGGAACTATAGTTTCCGCTACTGCAAATTTAAATGTAGCAGGATCAGGTTATGGACTTAGAGTATCCTCTACTGGAACACCAACTCTTGGAACTTTTAGTGCCACTTCACCATTTAACTCTGGTACGTCTGGGGATATTGGTTTAGTGAGCGGAACTTTAGGAACAGCCTCACAAATAATCACATCCACTGCACCAGTAAGATCGGGAAGTTCGAGTAGAATAGCGATTGAATTGGCCGCAAAATCAGATACATCGACGGTATCGGGAAGTTATACCGATACACTTACATTTACGGCATTTACAAATTTATGATTTCGGGAAAATTATTTACAGGAATACTTTTAGGAGCATTAGCAATTTTGTCAATATTTTCTCCTAAATTAATCTTTAAAGTAGATGCTCAAGTAGAGCAGCAAACTGTTAACGGAATTTCGGTTAGCCCTATACGAATACAAAGAAATTATAAGGGAAATGATAAGGACATAATCAATTTCACCCTTCTTAATAATGAGGATACTGACACAACTTTATCTGTAACTGTAAGAAGTTTTAAGCTTATTAATAATAATCAGGATATTTCTTTTGACACCACTGTTGAAGAAACTATTTTAAATTGGATAAGAAACTTTAAAAATTCTATCTTTTTGCAACCAAAGGAAAAAGCGGAATATAACCTTGAATTAAATATAGGTGGAGATACAAAACCTGGTGGATACTTATTTGCAATTTTTTTTGAAACTCAAGGAAAGGATAACGGAGAAAATAATACTGAAGCACTTATTAAACAAAGTATAGGTGTTCCTCTAATAATTAATGTAGTAGGAGTTGCCGGTATTAGTTATGGTGAAATATCTATAGATACATTTGATGTTTCATATAATATTTTTTCTAATAATATTCAATCCTCAGTTACGATTTTAAATAACAGCAATCAGATTATTACTCCAGCAGGTTTATTTACAATCAAAAAGTTAAATGGACTAGGTCCTGACGAAATGACCAGTAGTTTTAATCAACAAGATAAAATTATTAATTCATTTTCATTAAGAACTTACGATAAAGATATTGCTTTAGAAAATAGGTTTGTAGTGGGTGAATATGAAGTTACTTTAAACTTTTTGTATGGACTTGAGAACAATGTATTTACCCAAAAAACAAGGATCTGGATTATCCCTTTCTGGATTCCTATTCTAATATGCATAATAATATTTGTAATATATAAGGCTAGTCGTAAAAGGAAATTAAAAAGTGCAGATGAAGATTAATATTATTACCCTAACAATCTTACTAATTATATTCAGTTTTTCTATTAAACAATCTTTGTATGCGCAAGAAAATACTGGTATAAGCATATCACCTACAAGTTTAGAACTTAAAATAAAAACTGAGCAGGAATATAATGGTAGTTTTGTATTAACTAACAATGAAACCTCCAGCTTTAGTCTTAAATTTAAAGAGGGTACAAAGAGTGAGGACAGCTTTACTTCAAGCGAATTAGAGTGGTTTAAAGTTGATAATAGCCCTAGTATATTACCAGCTAACTCTGATATTATTATAAACTTTTCAATTTTTGTTCCAAAGGAAACTTTTGAGGGAATTTACACCAAAGTATTACTCGCGGAACTATATTCTGGCGACACAACAGATGCCACAATTATCAATATTGCAATGCCATTTCAAGCTTATATAGTAGTAGATTCTCTTTTTGCCGGACAAACTGGGGTAGTTATTAAGAAATTTGAAACCAATAAACTAATATTTGATAATAATATTAATTTAAAGATAGTAGTAGGTAATGCAGACGAGAAAAACTTAACTAAGCCAATAGGAAATTTAAATATTATTAATCCCATAGGCTCCATTGTTTATACATCAGTACTTAATGAATCTTTAGCTGCCCTAACCAAAGATAAGTTATATGAAATTAATACTACATTACCTAACGCCGGCTTAACTGATATTGGTCAATACACTGTTCAAGTCTTATTTACCGATTCTTTAAGTACTAAAAGTTCTTCCGCAAAGTTAACTTTTTTTAGTATTAATAAACTGTATGTAATTATTATTTTAGTAAGTATCATTATTACTATTATGTCAATAAGATTTGGGAAAGGCCTTATCAAGATATTAAAAATCAATGCTCAAGAAGATAGTGAATTATCAATAGGAATAAAAAAGCCAAATAAAAGGAAAACAACTAAATAATTACCTCGAATCAATTTCTGTTATTTCCTCTGGTAATGAATTTACCGTGATTAAATATTCTTTTCGTGTTTCACTCTTAATGTAAATATTTTCTTTATATTTGATAAAATAAATATTTTGTTCTTTCCCTTCTGAAATTAATAATACTTCAAGCATAGGTAAAGTTTTTATCAATTCTTCATAATCTGATTCTTCAGCAAAAGCTATGCCTTCAATATTAGTTAATAGGGATAATAATGGATTAATTACCTCGCTAGAAATAGGTTGTGAATTTTTTAGCCATTTCTGGTTATCTTTTATATAACTATTATTATTAATTTTAATTGAAGTTATTAATGATGGAATAAAGCTAGTAACTGTTTTATCTCTAAAAAAACTCACATCTTTATCTAATATAGAATTTATACTCAAATTTGTACTAATTGTAGTACTGCTATTATCAAATCTGACAAAATTACCATTATTAAATGAGTCTTTACCAATAAATATAACGTAACTTTTTAAATGTGAATTAACGGTTACTTTATGCTTATCTCTGTTTACTTCATAAATATTATAATTATTAACATCCTCCGAAGCTATATAACTTTTTTCTAATAATAGAAGTTTACTCAGTGCAATCTCTACGCTTCTGGAGGAAGCAACATAATCATTTACTAACCACATACTATTTGTTTTAACAAATCTAAGTTGGTTATCTGGCAATAAAAATTCTACGCTTATAATATCTTCCAACTTTACATCTTCAATTAGTAACTTTGTTGAATTATCATTCGTAAATTTATCAAAGTAATTATTAATCGTAGATATACCTAAAATTAAAGCTACTATTACAATTGTTGCTATAAAAATTCTTTTCAAATTAACATTATTCATCTACACTATATAATTTATTAATAAGTCGTCTCCTATTTATAGAATATATAGTAAATAACACTCCGCATAAAATAATTGGTAATGCAATGCTTACTGCAACATAAGTAATTTGTTGTTCGTTAGTCAAATTTAATAATTTAGCTGAACTAGTCTTTGCTTTTATACTTCCTAACAAACTATCCCTGGATAGCCAAGCAATGGAATTAAGTGTAAAGGAAATAACTTCTTTATCTTGTGATTGTCTTTGAGCTAGAGCCTCTAAAATATTATCCGTTAAAAAGTCTGTATCGCCAATCAATACTGCTCTACCTCCATTAGAATTCTCCATAGCAACGGCAACCAACTTTGATGAATCGGAATCTTTTGCATTCCAAGTTTGTTCAAATGAGGTACTAAAATTCCCTTCTGTTTGGACATTTGATTGTTCACCAGTTATAAGTAAAGGAAATATATTTTGTCCTTCGACTTTATTAGTTTCAATCGAAGCTGCCCACAACAAAGATACTGCTGATACATCTTTATTAATTCCCGTTATATTTTCCTCTGGTTGAGCAATTATCCACTGAGGAAAATTAAATACCACAGGTGAAAATAAAGATTGAATAGCAACAACATTATTGTTTTCAAGGTCGTAAACAAGATTATCGTTAATAGTTACACCAAAATCAGTAAACAGGTTTCCTAAACTATTTGTATTTCTAGTAGGTACTTCCTGATTTGTGTCTATTGTATCTGAAAGTAACATTATGCTTCCACCATTAGTGTAGTAGTCCTTTAAAAAAGTTATTACTTCCTGGTCAAATTGATCGACAGGTCCGGGAAGTATAATCAATTTAATATCGGAAGGTATTTCTGTGGTTTCTTTAGTTAGCTCAATTTGTTGAACATCAAATAAATCTACCAATTCCCTATTAATCACTGTTAAATCAGTAGTATTAGAATGCAAAACATTATTGGAAACAAAAGCAATTTTTTTCTTTTCCCCCTCAGTCATCTTTTTTGTTTTTTTAGTAATCTGATACTCTAAATCATTCAAAACTTGATTATCAAAATTTAAAACTTCACTTTTATCCTGATATTTAAATAATATTCCAAAATGACCTACTACAACTTGTGAAGAGTCATCTGAGTTAACAGAAAATCTAATTGGTGTTATTCCAGCAGCTTCTGCTTCATTTTTTGCAGCATCATCTTTATCGGGTACTTTACTGTTAATAACAATCTTTCCATTGGATGCTTTTGAATAGTCTGTAAGCATATCCCCTACCCTTCTTAATTCAGTTTGGAATTCGCTTGGTAAGTTTGATGATGCATAATAATCGATTGTAAGGGGATCTTTAATATTATTTATTACTGATACAGTGGGTGAAGATAATGTATATCTCTGATCAGATGTAAAATCCACTCTTCCAGGTATAACTTGTCCTAAAACTCCTATTAAAAATGCTATAACCATAAATAAGGCTGTAGCAACTTTGGTATTCCTTAAATATTTATGATTGTTAGGATACTTATCTTTTATTAATAAATAATAAGCTAGAGAAAGAAAAAAGAATATAAATGCAACAAAATAAAACAAATCTCTAAAATCCAATACACCTCTGGATATGGATTGATAATGAGATAATAGACTAATTCTATCTAAAGCCATAGCAAAACTTGCTGGTAAGAAACTTAGGAAGCCAGAACCAGTAATTATTAATAACGCGACAATAACCGCAGTAGTTAAAAAAGAAGCAATTTCAGTTTTAAACAAAGCAGATATAGCAATGCCGACACTAACAATAGAAGTTGCTAATACAATTGCTCCTATGTATTGCATAACTACTTGCCCCACATCTAACCCCGCGTAAACCGCCGTGATTATAGTTAAAGGTAAAGTCAATAGTATTAAAAATGTTGAGAGAAAAGAGTAAGATACAAACTTTGAAAATAGAAGTTCAAACTCACTTATAGGCTTTGAAAGTAAATACTCAATCGTTCCGTTATTTTTCTCTTTAGATATAGCACCCATTACTAAGGCAGGTATAGCAATTGCCATTGCAAATACCATGTAGGAAAAAACCTGAGTCAAGTCATTAGTTCCAAATTGTGTGAATTTAGCAATTCCAAAGACTAATATACCTACTACAAATATAAATAATATACTTACTACCAGTCCCGTGGATGAAAATACCACTGATTTAATTTCTCTGGAAATTAGAGATAGCACTGTCTTGTTAAACTTAAATTTCTTCTTATTCATATTAAATATTTAATGTTAAAGATCTAAACACTTCTTCAAGATTTTGATTTTGAGTTTTTAGTTGATATAGTTCCCAATCGCTATTCTTTAAAGTTCTATTTATATCTTGAATTATTTTTTGTTCATCTCCTCCTTTAATTTCAAACGTGTATTTATTATCTTTAGTTTCCATAAGTTTAATTTGAGTTGCATTTATGTTTAAAGATGGCTTAAATTTTGATTTTATAGTTAGTAGTATTGTTATATTTTTTAGTTGGTCTTTAGCAAAATCCTCTTTACTACCATCTTTTACAACTTCTCCTTTATTAATAATTACAATTCTATTACACATTAATTCAACTTCCTGCAAAACATGAGTTGATATAATCACAGTTTTATTTTTACCTAATTCTGTAATTAAATGTCGTATTTCATTACGTTGGTTAGGATCTAAACCTTCTGTAGGTTCATCTAGTATTAAAATTTCAGGATCCCATACAAGAACCTGCGCCAACCCAACTCTTTGCTTAAAACCTTTTGATAATTCAGCAATAGGTCTATAGAATACTTTTTCCAAACCTGTTGCTTTAACAACATAGTCAATTCTTTCTTTATATTTTGCTTTGGGTATATTATTTAGACTCAAGGAATACTCAATTGCCTCTTTTACTAGCATTTCTTTATACAGCGGGTTGCTTTCTGGCATAAAGCCAATTCTCCTTTTACCAAAAGATGGGTAATCCCTTATACTTTTACCATTTATTACAACATCCCCTTCATCAGGAATAATTAATCCAGTAATAATTTTCATTGTTGTACTTTTGCCTGCACCATTTGGTCCCAGTAAGCCCAGAACTTCTCCTTTATCAATCTTCAAGCTTAAGTTGCTTACTGCTGTGGTGTTCTCGTAACGCTTAGTTACATTTTTGATTTCTACCATAAGATTTTATTTAATATTATATTCATTTATATTTTAAAAAGATTACAAAGTTTATACATTAAAAATAAATTAACTATGAATTATGCTTCTACTGCATACAGACTCTCTAAAACTTTTTTTTGTAATTTATATTTTATAACCATTTGGTGAGTTTGTGCAATTAATATACCCTTTTGCTCCAAAATCTCTATGATTCTATTAAAGCCTTCTGAGGATAAAGTTACATTAGATCTTAGTGCATATGCACTAATTAACCCCGGACTTAATAGGGTGTCTTCATAATTTAAAATTGCAAATACAAGGGCAACTTGATCAAGATTTAACACTGCTAACTCACAGGCTAGTTCATCGGCTAAGTCTTCTATATTAAATTGACCAATTAAATCTTTAATTGCATTTAAATCTGATTGTTCAATTCTAAACCTTACTACTGAATCAGAATATCCTCTTAAGGCTGGAACAGGTCTAAAAATATTGTGTGGTGTGCTACTTATATGTAATCTCATTTATATCTTCCTAATTTAATAGCTAAATCTTTTGCCTGGTTTATTAAGTCCTTTACTTCGTTTAAACCATTATCCCAAAACTCATTTTTTGTAATATCAATACCTAGATTTAAAAATATTTCTTTTGGCGATTTACTTGTACCTGCTCTTAAAAAATCTTTTACCTTGAGTATAAACGCAGGATTATTCTTTACGCTATTTTGTAATGATTTTGAAATTAAAAGTCCGCTAGCATATGAATATACGTAAAAGAATGATCTTATATGTGTCCAGCTAACCCACTTATGTTTGGTTTTTTTAAAATCGACTGAGGTTCCATACAAAGGTTTAAACGAGCTTAAAAATATATTGGAAATATCTTCTTTGGATAAATAACCTTTTATTCTAAATTCCGTATGTAAATTTTGTTCAAATGTATAGCATGCGACTTGCATAAATATTGTTCCAATATCATCTTCAATTTTTTGCATTATTAATACAAATTTTTGCTCATCGTTTGCTTCTTTATAGATTTTCTGCCAAACAAAATCTTCCATAAATGTACTGGCTACTTCAGCAGTCGATAAAACAGTTCCATAATTTAACTCATTTTGATCACGCATCAAAATATCGTTTATACCGTGACCCATTTCATGGGCTAAGGTTAAACAATCTTGCATTTTTCCAGTAAAATTCAATAGAATATACACTGGTTCGTTTTTGTGAACACTTGCACAAAAAGTACCATTTACCTTTCCTTTTTTTGGATAAACATCTACTCTACCTTTTTCAAAAAACTTATTAAATATTTTTTCAAACTCTGGATCCAAATCCTTCATTACCCCTCCTACCAAACTTACTGCTTCCTCTAGAGTAAAGTTTTTAATATTACTAACATCAATTGTTTTATCTAAATATTCAATTCCAAGCATTACTTCTTGAGCTTTCAGTTTATTTTTACCTATTAAGGCTGCCTTAAATTTAAAATAATCTTGAATAACTTCATATTTTGAAACTACACTTTTTACCATTGCATCAACTACCTCTGTATCTATATCATCAGATAAGTGTCTGCTTGATTCTGCTTTTTTAAATCCTCTTAATTGGTCTGAATTTCTTTTATATTCCAATATTGAGTTAAGTTCGTTTTCTGCAATACTTGCCCATCTAGCCCTTATTTTGAGTAGAGCTTTAAATGCAGATTCTCTAACTGCTTCATTCCTTGTGTCCATCATTGGTCCAATCATAGACATAGATTTTTTTTGGACAGTTCCATCCTCTGCTAAAACCTTTTCTGTATCGTTAGCTATGAAAGACTCTACCATTTGAGTCCAATTATACTTTGCTGGTTTAGAGAGTAGCGTAACAATTTTTTCTTGATCTTCAGTTAGTAAGTATTGAGATTCTTCAAATGATCTTTTAAGAAAGTGTCTATATTCTTTTAGCCCTTGGAATTCCAAAAATTTCGATTGATTTGCTTTTTCAATCTTAGAGATTCTATGAGAGAAAAATTGAATTTGATTAACTAAATTACTTGTGAATTCATTTATCTTGTTTATTTGCGCTTTTGTTTCTGAATTACCTTGATCTAAGGCATCCTTCATTTCAAAATAATAGCTTAATCCCCCATCTATACCATATTTTAATGTTATGGCCTCATATTCATCTAATGCACTCTTTAATGTTGACGGATTTGTTAAGTATTCATTTGTAGGTTCCCACTTTGCGGTGAATTCATCCCAGGCTTTTTTTACATTATGTTTAAGATTTTCAATAAACTGTGGATCTTCAGATGAAAGTAATTGCTTTAGGTCCCAATCTGTAGTCATAGATTTAGTGTAATAGATACTTTAAATATTACCACAGAGTAGGTATTATTGACTTATAGAAGAGTTTTGATATACTCTATGTGCTTATAAACAAGCATATGCGGGTATAGTATATCGGTTATTATGTCAGTTTTCCAAACTGAAGAGGGGGGTTCGATTCCCCCTACCCGCTGTTATTAAACATCTTTCATCAAGTTTACATTCAAAATTAATAAATATTTCTTCTAGGATATTTTTGCTATTATTAGTAATTAAATAGTTTGTAAAATGAATTACGAAAACCATAGAATTTACAAAACCAGCTTTGTAAGTGTATATCCATATTACGTTCAAAAAGCAGAGAAAAAAGGACGTACTAAAGCAGAGGTTGATGAAATAATACGTTGGCTTACTGGGTATACTCAAAAAGACTTTGAAATTCAACTTCTAAAGCAAACAGATTTTGAAACTTTTTATTCTCAAGCTCCAAAACTAAACCCCTCTAGATTTTTAATAAAAGGAGTAATTTGCGGGGTAAGAGTCGAAGAAATTACACACCCGACAATGCAAACTCTTCGGTACTTAGATAAATTGATAGATGAGTTAGCAAAAGGGAAAGAAATGGAAAAGATTTTACGAAAATAATTAGATTATTAACCATCAAGAATTATTTATGAGCATACAAAAACCTAAATTTAAAGATATCGACGATTACATTAATCAATCTACTCCTGAAGCGAAAGTAATACTTCAGAAACTCAGAGAGATTATTCACCAAGAAGCCCCTGAAGTAATAGAACTTATAAGGTACGATATGCCTTCGTACGAATTACAAGGTAAATATATAGCTCATATTGCTGCGTTTAAAAAACATATAGGAGTTTATGGAATATCCATTGAAGAAATGAAAGCTGAATTAATGCCATACTTACAAGAAAAAGGCACAATTCAATTCCAATTAACTGGATCTATACCTTACGATTTATTTAAAAAGCTTGTAAATTATAGAGTTCAGAAGGAAATTTTAAGTAGTTAAATATAAGGGAGATCTTTGTAAATATCCATCAGTTTCTTTATTGAGGGCACCTTGGGTTAACGGATTTGGCCCATTAGTGTAATATACTCCATCGTTAATATCTGGATCAGTAGGAACTAGTATAAAGTCTACATCTCCTCTCTCCAGCATTAATTGCTTACTAATTTGTGCCATATTTCTCATTGTTAATCTTTTTCTTGATTCCCATGGCTGTGAATTATTAATTTGATAAGTAGAAATTAAAAAAGTGTGTTTGATATTTTGACTGGAAGTAAATGTAACATAGAAAGTCTCATACCTTGGTGAATCTGCTAGCTCAGTTGCACCTAAAATTGTTTCATTGGGTCGATTAATTATTTCAAGTTGACTAGAATAGCCACCTAGATTTACACTATCTCCTTGGACAGTAAATGGAAAAGTGATAATAGCTTGTGCATTTTCCGAACGTGAACCAACCTCAATAGTTTGTATTTTAGATGAGTCTACTACTTGCAAGGTTCCTTGGTTATCAACTACAAGACCCCCGTCTCTTGGATTTCTATTGTTAGTTCTATTATCCATATACTCAACCACACCATTTGGAGTGTTGAATGCTGTATATAAAGCTGGTTTCCAGTCATTTATTGGATCCGAAGTTAACTGAGTATGGGGTAAAATTAGCATACGCTCATCCAAAGTACGTTGAATATCTAAAATTCCATTATTCTTTAAAGTCACTAATATTTCAACATCATCCATTTCCGCAATTAAAACTAATCTATCACTTTCTAGTAACTCCCTAATCTCAACATTCAAAAACAAGTCGAAATATTCCTCTGTAATATTTACAACCTCCCCTAAAGTCATAGCATCGAGTCTTTCATTAGATCGATCTGATATACCTTGTTCAAACTCCTCTGCAAAATCCCCTGATAAAATTTTATTTATTACCTTTTCCCTATATTCTCGATTTGTAATAAATTTAAGTATACTTTCTCTTATGAACCCCTTAGCGAATACAGCATCAGCAAGTACCCCTCCAGCTAAAATAGGAATCAACGAAAGAAACTTCCTTCGTGAAATTCTCACTTTTGATAATTCTTTTATTTTATGTTATAACAATCTCAACCCAACTTTAATCTGATTTTCATCTGAGAGGCTTTTAAACTCATCTAAAAAAACCTCTTTATCTATTTTGTCATAATCAATTTCTTCATTTTCGCTCATAAATTAATAATATCATAAATTTATATACTTAAAGCTTTACGTAATCTTTACTCAATTCTTACATGGCTAAATGTATTTTATAGTTACACTCTATAAAGATTAATTATTAAATTATAAGTATGTCAAATCCAAATAACGGTAGTGGCGGAAGTGTCGTAGGTAAGGTTTTAGCAGGAGCTGCTGTAGTAGGGGCAAGTATTGTTGCAGCAAAACTTATTAATGACAATAAGGAAGAAATTAAAGAAGGAATTGATAATGTTAAGGAAAAAGGTTCTGAGATGGTTCAACAAGTAAAAGGTGATACTGTAGATGCTATTACGAAAGCATTTGAGGATCTTAAAACACAAATTGAAGAAAGTGAACAAGCAAAAGATTTAAATGGTAGAGTAACTTTTATTGCAGAAGGATTAAAAAAAATCAAAGAATCTAACGAAGACGATGTTTCTGCTTTACTAGCCAAAGTTAAAGAACAAGTTCAAAACTTAAAAGCAGATTTTCATTCTTCAACAGAGAAGGCTTAATAGCATTGTATTGTATTTAAAAGGAGATTCGTAGAATCTCCTTTTTTACTGATTGTTAAAGGATACACGATTAAACAGCTTCAATAATTGTTATAAAATATAAGTCTGTGATAGATTGTAGCCAGACACTATTTTTGACCAAAAGATTATGACTGCCGATTCCCTCTTTGATGTAGAATTAGTCAACTTAGAAATTCCTACTCCCATTAAGCAACGATTAGATGATTTGAGAAATTCAGAATACTTTGAGTTCTTTGATCCCGCTGGTTTTACTGCTCTTTGTCGTTTAATTGGGTATGCAATTAGGAATGGATGGAGCAATGAACATATGATAAAGTTCTTTTTTAATCCTATAATCCCAAGCACTGCACATATAGATATTTTTAGACGAAGACATCAACAAATGTATAGGGAGCAATCCAACGAACTTGCAAATATAGTAGATAATTCCCCGGAACAATTTTTTGCAATATCAAGTTCAATGTATGCCGGCAAATCTACCTTAGCAGTAGAAGTATGTGAACAATTGGCTGCAATAGGTTACAAAGTTATTCCACTAGTGCCCTTTTTTATGTCAGATGAAGATAATGCAAATTTTATAACGCTGCGAGGCAGAGAAGCTAGAGAAGGTGATATTGTAGGTAATGATGGTTTTACAAGAATAAAAGCATTTCCATATAACCCTGATAACTATATTGATTTAATTGAAAGTCTAGGAATTAATGATGATGAGAAAACAGTTATTCATTTTGATGAATTCTCCTTCCTATCTGAACAAAGTATTCTAGACTTTGTTCAGTATTTGACTGTAAATTATAGTAATGTAAAGGTTTTGTTTGTAGGGTTAAATAGAAATGCTTTAGGAAGTGAATTGCCTGGTTATACTGCAATACTTCCTTATGTAAGTAATGAATTCTTATGTAAATCCTTTGTCCCAAATGCAATTGATATAGTCGATGATTCAACAGAACCCACTGGAACCTATACTTCCAGATATGTTGTACTACCTGGTGGTTTAACAGTATTAGATTGCGGGTTTTTACCAATTGCAGTTCCAAAAGAATATTCTGAATTGGTACACTACACACCATCTAACGAATCTCAACATATGTATGTAATTCTCAAGCAGATGGGCTCCGCTGCTATACTTGAAACAGTTGTGAATCCTAATGAATCTCAATTGGCTTTAAGGAATGCTTTATTTGATAAATTAAAACCTAGTCCAATCGAGTCTTGATTAAAATATATGCTGTCCATTAAAAAATTCACTTGATTCAATAGACTCCCTTACTATTTTGTAACTGCTATTTTTCACCATAATCTCTGCAGCTGTGGAATGGCTTAAGAAAAATGGCATTGCTTCACTCCAACCATAGGCTCCAGCATTAAAAATACCTATTATATCTCCTACCTCGGTTAACGGTAAGTTAACTTGCTTACCAATAAAATCTAAGGATGTACATAGTGGGCCACCAATGTCATAAGTGGCAGTATTTTCTAAATTAAGCTTTGTTAAATTATATACTGGATGGCCATTGGAACCCACGGATAAAGCTGGTCTCATAATATGATTAATTCCACCTTCTGTTATTACAATATTTTTACCTCTCGAAACTTTTACATTGTTAACTCTTGTAATATAAATTCCTGATAATCCAACTAAAAATCTGCCCGGTTCTACGTATAATTGAGTATTATTTTCCTTTAGAAACTTATATTTTTTTAATACTAAATTAATACTTTTGGATATTTTGTTTAAATCTAAATGATTTTGATTTATTGAATAAGGTATTCCTAGGCCTCCCCCAAAATCAATATATTTAATATTAAATAATTTATTAAGATTTTCTGCAATCGAACAAATATAATCTATATTATCTACTAATGTTTTCGCGCTTAGCATTTGAGTAGCAGCAAATACATGTAAACCTTCAATACTAATATTTTTATAGATACTAAGTTTATTAATAAATTGTTTGGTTACAATTTCTTCATCAAATCCAAATTTTTTGGATCCACCAGACATTAGACCTCCTGCATCCTCAATTTCATTTATTGAATTTACTCTAATGCCAATTCGTTGCACTTTATTTAAGGACTTAGCGATTAAATTTATTCTACTTAGCTCTTGAATATTTTCTACATTTATTGTCGAAATACCATAATCAATTGCTAGTTTAAGTTCTTCCTCTGTCTTGGACGGACCTGCAAAAGAAATCCTAGAAGCCTCAGCATTAATCTTTTTTGCGGCAAGTATTTCCCCTAAGGATGCAACTTCCAGTCCTGCTCCTAAATCGTATAAGCTTTTTACAACAGCTAGATTAGTATTTGCTTTAACAGAGTAGTAAATATTTATTCCACATTTATCTAAATTTGTCTTTAAGCTATTGAAGCTATTTTCAATGGTATTGTAATCGTATATATAGAATGAACCTTTTACATCGTTTGCAATTTCAAATAAATCTACATTGCTTATAATTAATCCTTTTTTGGAATCAATCTTGTAACTTTGACTTATCCATTCAATATTATTCATATATTTATCTTAATGATTCTTCTAAAGCAGTGTGGGCATTTGTACTACTATCTCTGTACTTTTTAATAACTGCTCCTGTTCTCCACAGCAACATTTTAGGCCACTGCTCCATTTCGGGATCAAAAGTGCCATTAACTATTCTTAAAAGTATTGAATCCATTACAGTACTTCTTTCGCTACCGTAAATATATGGGATTGCACCTGGAACAATTACAGCACCTGTAGGAATTACGAGTGGGTTTTCTGGAGTGGATCTATAAATATCACCTGTTACAAAGTCATAAACTGCAGTAGAAGCTGTTAAGCCCACCAATGGCGCTACAACAACATTTTCTTTTAAATGCACCCCTTCTGTTATTAATGAGTTTGCCCCAATCATCACATTATTTTCTACAATGCACGGTCTAGCATTTACTGGTTCAAGAACTCCTCCAATAACTACACCTGCAGAAATATGGCAATCATTACCTACATATGCACAGGAACCCACAAGTGCATTAGTATCTATCATTGTTCTTTCACCAACATACCCACCAACATTTACATAAGCTCCATTCATTAAACTAGACTTATCACCCAAGTGTGCACCTCTTCTTACTCCTGCCCCCATTGGATTTATTCTAATACCTCTCTCTGCAAAGTCTTTAAATTCTTGCGGTAAATATGTGCATTTATCGTAACTTGGTAAGCCGTTATCATAAACTGGTACTATTTCCCCAATTCTAAACCCAACTAATATCATCATTTTGATTCTACTATCCAATAACACTTGGCCATCTTCAGTAAAGGATATTGCATGCATATTTCCGATTTCACAATGTCTTAGAAAATCATAAAACATACCTTCTATATCGGGATAATTTCTGACTTGATCTACAGGTAAACCAATTAATGTTTCTGCATGAGCTAATATATACTCAACAGACCTAGTAGGCATATGTGGAATGTATTCGACTCCTTTGTAAGGATGATCTGCAATATAGTCTTGATTATCTTGATCGGGTAGATGTGTTTTATCCATATATTATAAATAGTTTTTTAGTTTAAGTAATTCTGCAGTTAAAATAGCACCACCAGCTGCACCCCTTATTGTATTGTGGGATAGACCTATAAATCTTATTGTATTTTCATTAATTTGTTTAATTCTTCCTACTGAAATTCCCATACCGTCTTCTAAATCTCTATCTATTCCAGTTTGCGGTCTATTGTCTTCGGTAAATATTTTTATAAATAAATTGGTTGAAGTTGGTGACTTTAAATCTAAAGATTCATTAAAACTGTTAATGCTTTTAGTAACTTCATCTAGTGAAATTTTATTTTTAAATGTGACTTGTACGTTTGCCATATGTCCATCACTCACTGGAACTCTTATACATGTTGCGTTAATTGAAAAGTCCTCTAAATTTGTAATAGCGCTCCCATTAAATTTACCTAATACTTTTAAGGGTTCTTTTTCAGATTTCTCCTCCTCGCCACCAATAAAGGGAATTACGTTATCTACCATTTCGGGCCAGGTTTCAAATGTTTTACCTGCCCCCGAAATTGCTTGTAATGTAGTTATAATAGCAACACTAGGTTTAAAAGATTCTAAGGCTTTAATAACTGGAACATATGATTGAATTGAGCAGTTTGGTTTTACAACAATAAAACCTTTCCAATTCCTACCTTTTCTTTGTACATCAATTAAATTTAAATGATCCGGATTTACTTCAGGGAGAATAATTGGAACATCTTGTGTCCATCTATGAGCCGAATTATTTGAAATTACTATTACACCTTTGCTTGCATAATTTTCTTCAAGTTTTTTTATTACCTCTTTATCTGCATCAATTGCACAAAAGATTACACTAACTTTATTTGCAATTTCTTCTAAATCATTTTCACCATCTAAAACAATTAGCTCTTTTACACCTGTAGGAATATCCGTCTTTAAAACCCATCTATTATCTACTGCTTGTGCGTAAGCTTTACCTGCAGAATGCGATGATGCCGCTACAACTTTTAAATCAAACCAGGGATGATTATCTAACAAAGAAATTAATTTTTGTCCAACAAGTCCAGTAGCTCCTATAACTCCGACATTTATTTTATTCATATTAATTTTAATTTTTTTAATTCTGATAATAGTATTTCTTTGTTACTACTTTCCATTTCACACAATGGTAGTCTAAACATCTCAGTTATCTTACCCATTGACGCTAAGGATGTTTTAACAGGAATTGGATTACTTTCTATAAAATTTAAATTCATTAATTTTAAATATTTATTATGAATTTCTAATGCCTCATCCATATTATTTAAAAGTGCTAAATTAATCATTTTAGAAAATTGCTCTGGGATTTGATTAGCAACTACAGAAATACACCCATCAGCGCCCATAGCAATTATTGGCAGAGCTAAGAAGTCATCACCAAGATACACTCTAAAATTAGGACTTCTATTACTTAGTATCTCCATTATTTGACCAACATCGCCAGAAGCCTCTTTAACACCCATAATATTTGTAATAGTTGACAATCTTAAGATTAAATTTGCTGGAATATTTTTTCCACTTCTTCCTGGAACGTTATAAACAATTACTGGCAAGTTAGTTGCCTCTGCTACTTGTTTGAAGTGTCTAAATATTCCTTCTGTAGTTGGCTTATTATAATAAGGGCAAACTATTAGTAATCCATCTACACCTAGTTTTTCTAATTCCCTACAGTTTTCAATTGTTGATTGAGTTGCATTAGTACCCGCACCACCTATTACAGGTACTCTTTCATTAGCTATTTTGACACTAAAAGCTATTACATCTAAATACTCGGAGTGTGTTAAGGTAGGTGTTTCACCCGTAGTACCACAAATAACTAAAGCATTTGTGCCAGAGGTAATATGCCAATTTATTAACTCTTCTAAAGCTTTGTAGTCTACCAATAATTCCTTAGTAAAAGGAGTAACTAGCGCAACTATGGAACCTTGTAGATCATTTATTTTTTGTGAGTTTTTCATTAATATAGTCTAAAAAAATATAGTAACCTTTTAAATTTTTTTCTAATAACCATTCAGCAGATAAAATCGCACCTTCTGCATAAGAATTTCTTGAACGACTTTGTTGATGAAGAGTTATCAAGTCGTCCTGTGAATCAAAATATACATAATGCTCACCTGAATTAAACCCTACTCTTAAACCAATTATTTGGATTTTATTTGTTTGACCAATATTTTCAGCACTTCCTTCAAATAGACCGTCTTTATTACTAGTGTTTTTCAAAATTTCTTTACCTAAACTTACTGCAGTTCCACTTACAGGGTCTTTCTTTTGTTTATGATGAATATCTAAAACAGCCGAATCAAAATCTAGTTCTGTAAAGGAACTTAACAGCTTTGCCATGTAGCCGGTACATAAAGTAAATAAAGCCGTAGGAATTGAAAAATTAGCGCCATACAAAAAAGTGAGATTGTTTTCTTTGACTAACTTTTTTATTTCATTCTCCTGATTACTCCAACCACTAACACCAGTAACTATTTTTAGGTCAGGATTTATTTTCGAAATTCTTTCTACCAACGCAACCAATTCATTTCCTGAACTAAAGTCTATAATCATTTCAGAATCTTTTATTAAACCATCGGTTAATTCGGAATATTGTGCATCGGGGTTACTTGGGTCAACAGTTGCAAATATATCAATTATTTTTGATAATTTACTTTGATAATAAACTTGAGTTCCCATTTTACCAAGGCCATTTAG
>Ga0163148_10001897_pt1 | contig 26228 bp, 24 predicted proteins | sample OliLakLV19MP7P2_FD_148606 | JGI IMG/M metagenome (GOLD analysis project Ga0163148, IMG submission 148606) | Freshwater microbial mat bacterial communities from Lake Vanda, McMurdo Dry Valleys, Antarctica- Oligotrophic Lake LV.19.MP7.P2 | ecosystem: Environmental > Aquatic > Freshwater > Lake >... | reverse complement strand
AACGCTGACGAAGCTACCGGGTCAATCCACACTGGCAAGGGAGAAATCACAGCACTCCTATTCTGGATTGGCTTTATCTTACATCCTGTACTTTTGTCTTTAAGCAGGGCAGATTGGTCTAAGACATTTGATTACAAATCACCTGGCTTTTTATGTTTAGCTATTCTCTCTTTCTTTTAAACCAAATTAAAACCAGATTAAAAAATAATTTCTTCTATTAATTAAGTATGCAGGATACTGAGCTGTATCGTACGCTTCAAACCTTGAAGCCCTTAGAAATCAGAGAGTTTAGACTATACCTAACCTCTCCCTTTTTCAACTCTGTGAATTTATATGTCTTGTATTTAAATTTAATTGTTAGCAAAAGAGGAATTTTACTCAAAAAACAAGTAGAAGACGATGCATTCATTAAATCACAGAGGCTAAAGACAATAAAAACTAAGAAAGATTTATACAATTGCAGAAGTAAAATTCTCACGCATCTTGAAAATTTTATCCTTCAAAAGGCTTCGCTTCAAAATTCTACCGGAGATCAGATGACCCTAGCGCAGTACTATCGGACCCACGGATTAAAAGTTCGCTATGACAGGGCAATGCGGACTGCAGCCAAACTACTGGAAACTTCGACGATAAAGAATTCGAAATTCTTATACAATCAATATTTATGGCAAAAAATCTCCTTTGAGGACTCGGAAAAAAACATGCGTAGAACGGACAATCGTCACTTAGAATCTGTTGCTTGGTCGCTGGATGAATACTATCTATCGGAGAAGTTGATGTATAGCACAGAAATGGTCAATCGCAGTGCCATGCTGAAAACTAAGTATGAGGAACTCATCCAGACCTCCACTCTCCCTAATGCCATTGACGATCGTCATCCGGTTATCGTGAATCTATCCATCGCTGCATTCAAACTCTTCAATAACCCCGAAGATATAGTTCCATATTTAGATTACTATAAACTTCTATGCAATATTCAATCTTCGCTTTCTCACGAGGAAAAGAACAGCTTCTATTTGTATGCATTTAACTACTGTGTGCGGCAAATCAATGTTCGAGACAATCGCTTTGAACCTATTTTACTGGATTTGATTGGGCAAATGAATTCAGAAAAATTGCTGGTCGTTAGTCAAATCATGAACCCTTGGGTTTATAAGAACATTATTCAGTTCTATTTGACTTGCGATTATACTGACCGCGCAGTTAGTTTCTGGCAAGAATATTCCGATTTCTTACCGGAAACCCATAAAGTAAGTGTTTCTTTTTTAGCGAAAGCACAAATTGCTTTAGCTCAGAAAGATTATAACCAAGTTTTCTTTATGGCCGGTCAAATACGCTACATCGACCCACACTTGGTTGTGAGCCTGAAGTTGCTTGCTTGTAAGGCTTATTTACAATTGGATGATCGCAATCAATTGGAATTCCATTTAGAAGCATTTGCAAAGTATTTGCGCTACCATGAAGCCGATATTGACAAGAGTCGCATCCCCAGACTTCAGCATTTCTTAAGTATTTGCCGAAAATTGAATAATCTACCTCCAAAGGATGAAACGGGCTTACTGGAAATCATGGATAATATTCAAAAAACTCCTAACGTTATAGATGCACCATGGTTGATCGCTTTCATTCAGCAAAAGCTTTCAAAAATTAAGAATAGGGGTAGAAATTTATATAGATAATTAATTTATTTACTAGTTATGAACTAAAAGCCTCAGTATCTGGAAGTTTTAACGTTCCCTTGGGTTTGCTTCACCCACCCTGCGTAATTTTACCCCATGAACCTCGTGATCAAAACCGCCCTCCTTTCCACAGCAGTCATGCTGATGGCAGCATCAGGTTGCTCCAATAAGCCCACTCAGCAAACCACTGAAGCGCAATCTTTACCAACTGCCGCTGCCTCTAAACCCGCCCCGGCGGGCACCTTGCAGGTTACCTTGACTGGCAAGACGGGCCCTAAGGGCGACCTGGAGCGCCTCTATGGAATTTCGCTTCGCGACCCATCCAACAGCGATGCCGCCCGAAAGCGCCTGGATCAGTCACCGCTCAAGGATCGCTGGATAAACCTGCCCAAGTCGTTTATCCGGCACCCGGCGGGTAGCCACACGTACAAAATGAAGAGCATGGATGATCCAAACGTCAATCTGGTGCTCAATACCATCCTGCCACAGTTACCCGCTTCGGTCAAGCACGACTTCACCTGGCCTCCCCAATTTCCACGCGACCAGGTTAGCCGATGGGTTACGGAACGGACCGGCCGAATCAGCATTGGCAACGAACCGCCCAACCACGTCCCGGAACTTTTTGCAAACGGTCAGGCCTACGTGACGTTTGCCGAAGAAGTGTACCGCGCCAATCCCAAATTGGCAGACAATTTCTGGATCCAAAGCGGCAAACCAGAAGTGGTTCGGCACATGGGCAAGGGTTCGCCCATGGGGCGCAAGCATGGCGATTGTTTGGATGCTGCTTCTAAGGCAGTGAAGGCGGGCCGATTGCCTGCCCGCGTTATTACCACCCACAAACTATTGCCCGTGTACCCGGCTGATCGCCTGGGCTTCTACCGCGAAATGTTGACCGACTACCGGAGCTACTTTGGGAATGACGTGCTGGTGTGTTTCCAGGAATTCAATTACAGCGATGAGGAAGCCGAAAGCCTGGACCAGGTGCTGCACGTGGCAGAGTTCTTGCTCATATTGGCTCGCTTGCGCAACGAAGAAGGCAATATTGTAGATGGTGCCGCCTTTCACCAGGGTTTTGCCGTGGGCACCTCCAACCTGTTTGGCTTGGACGCCAAATCTGGTCAGGGAAACTGGCGAGCAGGTGGGTTAGCCCTGGTCTGGGAAGAGTTTGGCAACATGATGACTGATGGCAGCTACGCGTTCAGCAGCGCAACAAACCGCCCGGAAGACGTTGAAATTGAAGTCTTTAAGAAAGGGGCCAATTTTTACGCGCTCTTCAGCAACAAAAGCGTCCGCCCGATACCCACCACGCTCAACGGCGTGAACATCATTTACATTGATCAAACCTTAGGCAAGAAAACCGAAAAATTCAGCGGCAGCCTGCCTGCACGCAGCACGGGCAGTGTTGAGCTGACCGGGATCTAAGGCAATCTTCATAAGGTTACCCGGAACAACAAAAAACCCGCTCTGAAAAGAGCGGGTTTTTTTGCGGACCGGACGGGACTCGAACCCGCGACCTCCGGCGTGACAGGCCGGCATTCTAACCAACTGAACTACCGATCCTTAAACAAAGCCAATATGGTAAACTTTGCGGCTATCTAAGAGGAGGATTTGTGCGACAAACCCTTTTCAGGAAGCCCGACCAAAGCGAGGTTCTGAAGAAACGCGCACGCTTTTTCAGAAGCAGGGCAAATATAGGTCCACCAAAGGGTATTCACCAAGTACCTGAACTTTTTTCTCCGGCACATTCGGCGACATCCAATCCCTAACTTTGCCCCCCGTGCCTGCCTGTAAGCCAGTGCCGGTATCTTTGTCCTACATGCTGTAAGCGCAGTGCTTGAGCCAATTACAAGAACATGACATATCTGGAATTTGAGAAACCGGTGGCCGAATTGCAGGAACAATTGGATAAACTGCGGCTAATCGGTGAGCAAGGCAAGGTAGATGTCGCAGCTTCGGTAGCCGAAATGGAAGAGAAAATCGGCGAGCTTAGAAAAAATATATACGAAAATTTGAACGCCTGGCAGCGCGTCCAACTTTCGCGCCATCCGGACCGCCCCTACACGCTGTACTACATCGAAAACCTATGCGAAAACTTCGTAGAACTGCACGGCGATCGGGCTGTAGGCGATGACAAGGCCATCGTCGGGGGTTTTGGGCTCATGGACGGCCAGACCTACCTTTTCCTGGGGCAACAGAAGGGCATCAACACCAAAATGCGGCAATACCGCCGGTTTGGCATGGCAAACCCCGAAGGCTACCGCAAGGCGTTGCGCCTGATGAAATTGGCCGAAAAATTTGGCAAGCCCATCGTCACCTTAATCGATACGCCAGGGGCATTTCCGGGCATAGAAGCCGAAGAACGCGGACAGGCTGAGGCCATTGCCCGAAATCTCTTCGAAATGACCCTGCTCAAAGTACCGGTCATCTGCATTGTTTTGGGCGAAGGGGCCTCTGGGGGTGCCATCGGCATAGGGCTTGGCGACCGGATCTTCATGCTCGAAAACACTTGGTATTCCGTGATTTCTCCCGAAGGCTGCGCTTCTATTTTGTGGCGAAGTGCCGATTTCAAAGAGCAGGCCGCTGAAGCGCTGCAGCTTACGGCCAAAAACAATTTTGACCTGGGCATCATTGACGGCATTATCAAGGAACCGCTGGGCGGGGCGCACGTCAACCCCAAGGCCATGGTGACCAATCTCAAACGCGCCATCAAGAAAAACATCAAGGAACTCAGCTCCATGGATCCTGAAGAGCGCATTCAGGCGCGCATTGACAAGTACAGCGCCATGGGCCGGTTCACGGAAGCAGTAAAATGACCTCCCGGTGTTCAGTGCCCTTCGCAACTCGCTGTTTCGTTACGCCGTCGGCCGTCGGCTGATGGAGAAGACCAACGCCCGCAGCACCGTACCCTTTTCAGAAGCCCGTCACATCGGTATTTTGGTGCGCATTAACGGCGAAGATGACTTGGCTGCCGCACAGCAGTTCGCCAGCCAACTTCGCGCAGCAGGAAAAAAAGTAGACGTCCTCGCCTACCTGGACCGCAAAAAAGTGAGCCCTCCCGAGAGCATGCAAACGCTTCAGCGGAGTGAGTGCAATTGGCTGGGTTATCCATCGGGCGAATCGGCCCGCTACTTTGAACAACAGCCCTTCGACATATTGATTAGTGCCTGGCTCGGCCGTTGCCTTCCGCTGCGCTACCTTGCCCTGTTCAGCCGGGCGTCCTGGCGCATTGGCGAATTCACGAGAGACAAGGAACCGAGCGCAGAATTCCTGATCAACCTTCCTAACGAGCGCCACACGTTAGCAGAATTCTTCGCCGAAGTGGATCACTACCTCCAATCCATCCGCACCCATGAAACCGAATCCTAATCCGTTCAGCGGCACCGGCGTAGCGCTAGTTACCCCCTTTGACCGAGACATGCGTGTGGATTGGCCGGCACTGGGACGAATCGTGGACCATGTCATTGACGGTGGAGTAGACTACGTGGTTTCGTTGGGTACAACCGGAGAATCTGTCACGCTAAACGCCGACGAAAAACGCGAAGTGTTGGCCTTCACGGTGGCGCACACCGCCGGTCGGGTGCCCATTGTAGCCGGTTTTGGGTCGAATGACACGCGTGCGCTGTGCGACAGTGTCCGAGACCAGGATTTCACTGGCATCGATGGCATTTTGTCGGTCAGCCCAGCCTACAACAAGCCTACCCAGGAAGGCATTTACCGCCATTACCGCGCGCTGGACCAGGTTGCTCCCCGCCCCATCCTGTTGTATAATGTGCCCGGCCGGACCAGTTCCAACATGAGCGCAGACACCACGCTGCGTCTTGCCCGCGACGCCAAAAACATTGTCGGCATCAAGGAGGCGTCCGGCAATTTTGACCAGATTGGCCGCCTGCTGCGCGACCGCCCGCAAGGATTTAGCGTGCTTTCCGGCGACGACGCGCTGGCCCTGCCGCAGTTGGGCATGGGCATTGACGGGGTGATCAGCGTGATCGCCAATGGCTGGCCGCGCGCCTTCAGCGACCTGGTCCGCGCTGGCCTTGCCGGCGATTTTGACCGCGCCCGCGCTTTGCACTTTGAGCTCATGGACGCTACCGACCTCATCTTCCGCGAAGGCAATCCCGGGGGCATTAAATGCGCCATGGCCGCAATGGGCTTGTGCGAAGAAATTCTGCGCCTGCCTTGTTACCCGGTCAGCGACGGGCTGCGCAGCGCGCTGAGGGCCGTGGCCTCTGTGTAATTGTCTGTGTAATTGTCTGTGTCATTCTCCGCGTAACTCGGTTCTCTGCGTGATTCATGGTCATGCGTGAGCTGGGGTTTTTAAAAAGCCCTTACGCCATCGGCACGTTGACCGGAAGCTCCGTGGCGTACTCGCCGTCGCGCAGTTTTTTGGAAACGGTGGAAAACGCGTCAAGTGTCTCGCGAATGTCGCGCTCGGTGTGGGCCGCCGTGGGGATCAAACGCAACAGCATCTGGCCCTTGGGGATTACCGGATACATAACCGCGGAGCAGAAAATGGCATAGCTCTCGCGCATGTCAATGATGAGCTTGGAAGCTTCCGGGATGGTGCCGGTCAGGTAAACCGGCGTGACACAACTGTTGGTGCCGCCGAGGTCAAAACCGCGCTCGCGCAGGCCGTCCTGCAACATCCGCACGTTCTTCCAAAGGTTGGCTTTGAGCTGGGGCTGGCTGCGGAGCAATTCCAGTCGCTTTAAGTTTCCGATCACTATGGGCATCGGAAGCGACTTGGCAAAAATTTGCGAGCGCATGTTGTACTGCAAGTATTCGATGACCTGTTTATCCGAAGAAATGAAGGCCCCAATGGATGCCATGGATTTGGCAAACGTAGAGAAGTAGATGTCAATGTCTTCTTGCACGCCCTGCTCTTCGCCAGTGCCGGCACCGGTTTTGCCCATGGTGCCAAAACCGTGGGCGTCGTCCACCAACAGGCGAAAGTTGTAGCGCTCTTTCAACGCGGCGATCTCGCGCAACTTGCCTTGGTCGCCACCCATGCCAAAAACGCCTTCAGTAATGACCAAAATGGCCCCGCCGGTTTCTTTAACCAATTCGGAGGCCCGGCGAAGCTGGCGCTCGCAGTTTTCGATGTCGTTGTGCTTGAACACAAAGCGCTTGCCCTGATGCAGGCGAACGCCGTCCACGATGCAGGCGTGCGACTCCGCGTCGTAAACGATCACGTCGCGGCGGTCAACAAGCGCATCAATGGCCGACATAATGCCTTGATAGCCGTAATTGAGCAAAAAGGTGGCTTCCTTGCCCACAAATTCGCTCAGTTCCTGCTCCAGTTGCTCGTGCTCCACGGAGTTACCGGACATCATGCGCGAACCCATGGGGTAAGCCAGACCCCAATCGGCGGAGGACTGAGCGTCCACTTTTCGCACTTCAGGGTGGTTGGCCAGCCCCAGGTAGTCGTTTAGGCTCCAGACGATGCGCTCTTTGCCGTGGAACATCATCCTCGGACCAATTTCACCTTGCAACTTGGGGAAGGTGAAATAGTTGTGCATCAATCGGGCATGTTTGCCCAAAGGCCCCCGATCAGTTAGCAGTTTTTCGAACAAGTCCATAATATGCCTCGTTTTTCCTCGTTTTGGAAACTTCCAGACTTCTTGTCTGGAGCTTGAACAGCCCTTCCTTGCCAGTTCATTTGCCGATTGCCAGGCCATCCTTCAGGCCTGTTGCGCCCCCTATTGTGCCCATTAGAGCCTAAAAAAAGGCCTTCTGTCGGGTTTTTCTGCGCCGGATCGGAAAATGGCGACAAAGATACGGCATGTCCTTTTCACCGGGAACCATCCGCACCCACTCCGGGTAAGATTCCCCACATAGCCTTATCTTTGCCCTCCCTGGCTTATGGTACTATCGCGCCTTTTTGCCCTCCTTCTAATCCTTTCGGCAATTTTTTCCTCCTGCAGTGGCTATGAGCAACTGTTGAAGAGCGATGATTTTGACCTAAAGTATGAAAAGGCCCGGGAATATTACAACAAAGGGTCCTTTACCAGGGCGCTTCCCCTGTTCAAACAATTGTTGTCGGTTGAAAAAGGTACGCCGCGAGAAGAAGAGCTCATGTACTATATTGCCTACAGCCATTACGGGCAGAATGATTATCTAATCGCTTCCGCACTTTTTAAAAATTATTATACATTTTTTCCCAATACTGATCGCTCCACGGAATGCCACTACATGAGCGCCTATTGCAATTACCTGGCCTCGCCTAAAGTTTCGCTGGATCAAACGGTCACGTACAAAGCCATTGAATCGTTTCAGCTCTTTGTCAACGCTCATCCCAAAAGCGACAGCGTGCAGGCCGCCAACCGGATGATTGACCTGATGCGGCGCAAACTGGAATACAAAGCATTGAGCGCGGCAGATTTGTACTACAAGACCCGGAATTACCAAGCGGCCGCCATCGCTTACACCAACCTGCTCAACGATTTCCCCGACATTCCCCAGGCCGAATACATCAATTTTCTGGTGCTGCAATCATACTTTGAGTTTGCCGAACAGAGCATTGTCTGCAAACAGTCCGATCGATACGGCCAAGCGATAAGCACTTACGGCAAGTTCAAGGAAATGCACCCGGAGAGCAACCTCTTGGATCAAGCTACCAGCATCCAGGAACGCTCACTGGCCAGCCGTTCCGAAGCAGCGGAAGAATGCACGGAACAGGAGCGCAGCCGCGCCTACCTTTTCGCCGAAGCTGCCTTGCGTAACAAAGATTACGAAAAGTCCGTGCGATTGTGGGAAAGTTACCGAAACACTTTTTCCAATCGCGACGATTTGGATGAGGCACAACTGAACATTTTGCGCTCCCGGTACCGCCTGGCGCAGGAAACGATGCCTGTGTGCAATGCATTGCCCGAGTACGAAAAAGCCCTTTCCGCATACTACTATTTCGCCGATGAATTTCCGGGCAGCCCGCTGCTGGAACAAGCCGAAACGGTGTACGACGACCTGTTAGAATCACAAGATCAATCTAAAAAGAACTGCGATGAGCTCCATTAAGAAATTGACCAGCGGTCACATTCCCCCGAATGTGGAAACCCGCAGCTTGCGTCAAATTGAAAACAAGTCGGGCAACCTGTACTTGTCCCTGAACATTATTTCCAAGCGGGCCAACCAGATTGCCTCCGAGCTCAAAGAAGAGCTGCACGGCAAGCTGGAAGAATTCGCCAACCAAAGCGACAACCTGGAAGAAGTGTTCGAGAACCGCGAGCAAATCGAGATTTCCCGCCACTACGAAAAGCTGCCCAACCCCGCCATCCTGGCCACCCGCGAGTTCATGGAAGACGGTACTTACTACCGCCTGATGGACGATGAAGAAAACGCCGATTCTTATTCGAATGAAGCGTAAAGCCTAAGCGAACGGATGAAGAGCAAGCAGATTCTGCTGGGCATCAGCGGGGGCATAGCCGCTTACAAAATGGCCACCCTGACCCGTCTGCTCGTCAAGGCAGGCGCTGTGGTCCGCGTAATTATGACCGAAGAGGCGCAGGCCTTCATCACTCCGCTTACCCTGGCCACGCTGTCCAAAAATCCGGTGCTCAGCCGCCTTTATAACCCGGTGGATGGCACCTGGCACAACCACGTGGAACTCGGCCTGTGGGCAGACCTGATGCTCATTGCGCCCGCAACGGCCAATACGCTGGCTAAAATGGCCTCCGGGTCCGCGGACAGCCTGCTGTTGACCACCTACCTGAGCGCCCGATGCCCGGTTTGGGTGGCTCCTGCTATGGATCTGGACATGTGGCAACACCCCGCCACCCAGCGCAATTTGGAAACCCTGCGCCAGGATGGTGTTCGGGTTTTGCCGCCCGAGGCCGGCGAGCTCGCCAGCGGCTTAAGCGGTCCGGGAAGGCTTCCGGAACCGGAGCAAATCGCAGAAGTTATCGCGCAATGGTTTTCGGGCCAAGGGGTTCCGGTGGCGTCGCACGACAGCCGTGTGGCCCTTCCCCTGAGTGGCAAAAAAGCTCTGATCACGGCCGGCCCTACCTACGAAGCCCTGGATCCGGTGAGGTTCATCGGCAACCACAGCAGCGGAAAAATGGGCATTGCGTTGGCAGAAGCCCTTGCCGAACTGGGCGCCTCCGTGGTGCTAGTCAAGGGCCCCACCAACGTGAACAGCCGTTCCCCACAAGTGCGCGAACTGGCCGTAACCAGTGCAGGCGCCATGTACGAAGCCTGCTCCGAGCACTTCGCAGACAGCGACATCTTTGTGGCTGCGGCCGCTGTTGCCGATTACCGGCCCGAAAGCCCTTCGACCCAAAAAATAAAGAAAAAAGAAGCTGACAGCGACCGGATGACCGTTACGCTGGTCAAGACCCCGGATATTCTGGCCGAAATGGGCAAACGCAAAAAGCCGGGCCAACTAGTGGTGGGCTTTGCGCTGGAAACCGAAAACGAGGTGGAAAACGCGCTTTCCAAGCTGGAGCGCAAAAACCTCGATTTGATCGTGCTCAATTCGCTCAACGACGCCGGGGCGGGCTTTGGAGTAGATACTAATCGAATTACCCTGATTGAGAATCGAAATAGAATCGATAATTTTCCGTTAATGAGCAAGACGGAAGCCGCTCGCATCATTGCGCAGCGCATTGTGGACCTGCTGCCCTGACCGACCCTATTTTCTGCCATGAACTACCGATTCCTTTTTCTGTTGCTCTTGCTGGGGCTTGCTCCTGCCCTGCGCCCTGCCTTGCACGCGCAGGAGTTGCAATGCGGGGTCATCGTCACCGCACCCCAGCTCCGCGTGGTGGACCCCAAGGTGTTTAAAAGCCTGGAGACGTCCATCTACGAGTTCATGAACAACCGCACCTGGACCGGCGACAAGTTCAAAATGGAGGAAAAGATCCGCTGCGACATCAACATCACCATCACTGACGAATTGGATGTGGATCGTTTTCGCGCTCAGGTGGCCATTCAATCCAGCCGCCCCGTCTACAACTCCGACTATCAGACGGTGGTCTTCAACTGGGTGGACAAAGACTGGGAATTCAGCTATGTGGAATACCAGCCGCTGGAATTCAACGAGAACATCGTGCTCAGTAACCTGACCTCGATGCTGGCGTATTATGCCTACATCATCATCGGTATGGACTACGATTCCTACGCGCTTAATGGAGGTACCGCCCACCTGCAAAAGGCGCAAAAGATTGTCAACAACAGCCAGAATTCCGTAGAAAAAGGTTGGAAACCATACGATGGCATCCGAAACCGTTTTTGGCTGACAGATAACCTGATGAACCCGCGCTTTGCCGCTTACCGCGAAGCTTTTTACAAGTATCACCGGCTTGGCCTGGATCTGTTTCACGAAGACGCCCTCGGGCCCGTCACCACCATTACGCAGAGCCTGACGCTGCTCAACGGGGTCAATACCAGCAACCCCAACTCTATGGCAATTCAGGTGTTTTTCAACGCCAAATCGGACGAAATAATCGGCATTTACACCGATGCGCCCAGCAAAGAACAGGCGCAAGCCATCGCCATGCTCAACCGCATGGATGCGCAAAACGCGAACGAATACAGAAAGATATTAACGGGCGGCCGCTAAGCGGTGCAAGGCCCCTTCTCTCTGCTTCTGCTTCCTGTATATTTGGGATCCAGGAGTCTATGCTTCGCCAACTGCTCATCCACAACTACGCCATCATCCAGGACCTGGATGTGGCCTTCGGACCGGGTCTGACCGTCATCACGGGCGAGACCGGAGCCGGAAAATCGATTCTTTTGGGGGCGCTGGGGCTTGTGCTCGGCAAACGAGCAGATACGCGGGTCTTGTTTGACCTGACGAAAAAGTGCGTGGTCGAGGCCCGCTTTGACATCAGCGCCTACGATCTCCAGGCCTTTTTTGCCGAAAATGACTTGGATCACGAGGCCGAAACGGTGATTCGGCGCGAAATCAACGCCAGCGGCAAAAGCCGGGCGTTCATCAACGACACGCCGGTTAATTTAGGGGTGTTGGATGCCCTGGCCGCCCGCCTGATCAACATCCATTCCCAGCATGAAACGCTTGACCTGAACAGCTCGCGTTTTCAGACCAGTGTGTTGGATAGCCTGGCCGGAAATGACGAAAAACTCAAAACCTACGCAGCAGCGTACAGCCAGTGGCAAACGCTGCGCAGCACTTACGCCACCCGCTGCGCGGAGCGCGACCGCGCGCTGGCCGAACGCGATTACCTGCAATTCCAGTTTGATGAGCTGGCCGCAGCGCGCCTTGACGGACTGGACGAGAGCGCATTGGAAGCGGAGTTGAGTGCCTTGCAACACGCAGAAGAAACCAAACGCGGCCTGGCCGAAGCCACCGAGTGCCTGCAAGGCGACCAGGGTGCTGTTTTAGCCGGCCTCCGCCAGGCCAGCAATGCCTTGCGACCCTTGTTGCGCTGGCGCGAAGACCTGCAACCGCTTATGGATCGCCTGGAAAGCCTGCGCATCGAAGGGGCTGACCTTGCCGCAGAATTGGAGCAGGCCGGACAGAGCACCGCCTGGGATCCCGGCAAAATCGCGGGGCTAGAAGAGCGTCTGGACGAAGTCAACCGGCTGCTTCACAAACACCGACTGCCCAAAGCCGCCGATCTGGTTGCCCTGCGGGACCAACTGGACAACAGGCTGCTGGATCAGGATCGCGAAGGTGATGCCCTGGAACAAATGGCTGAATCGCTGCGCCTGGCAGGCCAGAAAGTAAGCACGCTGGCCGGCGAGCTCAGCACACGTCGTCAAAAAACCAGCCCCGGTTTGGAGAAATCCGTCAGCAAGTTGTTGGGCGAAGTGGGCATGCCCGATGCGCGACTTTCCGTAGAACTCAAAACCTTGCCGGAACCTGGCCCATCTGGTCAGGACCAAGTGCAGTTCCTGTTCGCGTCCAACAAAGGCAGCCGATTGGAAGACTTGCGCCAGGTGGCCTCCGGAGGCGAATTGTCCCGCCTGATGCTGAGCATCAAATCACTTGTGGCGGCCAAAAAAGCCCTTCCCACACTCATTTTCGATGAAATTGACTCCGGCGTCAGCGGTGAAACCGGCCGCCGGATCGGAGTCATCATGGAAGAAATGGCCGGGAATCACCAAATCGTGGCCATTACACACCTGCCCCAAATTGCGGCCTGCGGCAAGCGCCACTTGTTTGTCTACAAGGAAACCAAGGGCAAGCAAACGCATACCCGGCTAAGAGAATTGGTGGCCGAAGAGCGTGTAGAGGCCATTGCCCACATGATCAGCGGGGAGGTGTTGTCAGAAGCAGCAAAGGCTAATGCCCGGGAGTTGCTGTCGATCACCTAAAGAGTGATTAGACAAAGAGTGATTAGACAAAGAGTGATTAGACAAAGAGTGATTAGACAAAGAGTGATTAGACAAAGAGTGATTAGACAAAGAGTGCTTAGACAAAGAGTGATTAGACAAAGAGTGCTCTAAAAAGAACCTAATTCTGCGCTATACTCAATTAATAGCAGTTAGTATCTATTTATTGGCGTGATTTCAAGGACTAAACTTTAAATTTAATATAATTTAAAACAATGTTATTTACTTTTTGTTGGTCTTCCACCGCCCTTAGCTTTGTACATTGTTAGGCTTTCGTGCTTTATCCTTTGTTAAAAATCAAATAATTCACCCAATAAGCCCTTTTTCTTTTTATTATGATAGGAGCTATCCTTTGAATAATTTTGTTGGTCGCGGATACTATCCGGTTGGTTGTATTGAACATTTTGTGAAGACCGTTCAATAATTTTATCAAGTTCACCACGGTCAAGCCAAACACCACGGCATTCTGGACAATAATCAATTTCTATGCCACTGCGGTCAGCCATTACCAGGTTTACGCTACAATTTGGACATTTCACTTTTAATTCCTTTAGTTAATTATTGATCTTTTTCAATGAATTAATTTTTTCATTTGCAATCGAATCAATCTTAGAAGATGACTTATTAATTAGCGAATCAAGTTTTTTTACTTTTTCACCTTCCATATTTATTAATGAATCAAGAGCAATTACCTTGTCAAGCTCTTTGTTGACAAGCGAGTCTAACTCGTCTGTTTTATTGCTTAACTCATTAATCTTTTCTTCGACTTTTTTACTCATATCGCCACAAGATGCAAGTAAACCAATTGACACAATAACTGGAACACCTTTTCTTAGTAAATTTTTCATGATTTATGCTTACTTATAACCAAATTATATAATTATCTATTCATCTAACAATTCCATTTCTCCTGTAAGACCCATCTTTCTCCTTTAAAGGAGAGTACTCCGGTGTTAAAGATTAGATTATGCAAGCTTTGGCTCTGCCATTAAACAAAGAACCGTAGAGAGGAGGTTTCAAAAACACCTTCGGTAAAATTGCGAAATCGCTTTGGTCAGGGCTTTGCCTGGCCTGCGTTTTCAGCAGCCTTCTGTGAATCCTTCTCTGCCTGTGTGGGCATGCCTTCGTACTCCGACGGGGCAGCCACGGCTGGTGCTGATTGGTGCAGCGAGCGGCTCAAATCGTCTTGGGCATTGGTTTTAATGAACTCAGCCATTACTTCCATGCGCGATTTATCGGAAATCACGTAGTACGGGTCAGCCTTGATCGCCGTCTGAGCATCTGGAGCCAGCGTGGCGAATTGAGCTGGCGTAATGACGCGGATCTTGTTGATATCCAGCGGGTTATTGTCTGGACCAGTTACTTGATCGGGGCTCTGAGTGGCATACTGTCGGCTAAGCGACTGCGTGGGTGTGTTGGCCTGGCCAACTGGCAGGTTGGCATCGCGGACCAGGGTAATTTTCTCTGAGCCTATCTCCTGTTGGGTTAGGCCAGAAGCCTTAGGTTCGGTTGTTGTAATCTGGCTTTGCTGAGCAAATGCTGAACTGGTCATGGCCAACAAGAGGGCGCTGAGCGCAAAGGTGGATCGTTTCATGTTCGTGAAATCCGTTTAGGGTTCTGTTCGGGATAACCTCAAATATACGCCCGGAGGAGCTTTGGAACAAGCCTGATTAATGGGTTTAAGGTTGGGCTTTAAAAAGCGGCAGTGCAAAAGACGTCCCCCCTTCGACCGTACAATAAACCTGGTAAAAGCCTTCTGGCAGGTTGGCGAGGTTCATCGGTATTTGGATTTCTCCGGGCTGCGCGATCATCTGTTGGTCAAAACGCACCTGACCTATAGCATCCACGAGCCTTATTCGCAAGGCGGCTTTCTTGGAAAGCGTTACGGTGACCATCGCCTGATCAACCGCCGGGTTTGGAAAGACAGCCCATTCAAAGGTCTCACCTGCCTTTTCATCCAGGAAAACAATCTGGCTGAGCGCGTCACTGCCGTCCAGTTCCACGGTGCGAAGGCGGTAAAACTGTCCTCCAACCGGGAAATCGCGGTCTTCAAAAGCGTAAGCCAGGTTTTCGGTGCTGACCCCGGCAGCGGGAACCTGCGTGATGGTGCTGAACGCTCCATCCTCTGACGCGCGCGCCAATTCAAAGTGCGATACGCCTGATTCGGTGGCCGTTACCCAGCGCAAAAGATTAACACTGCCTTCTTTTTGGCCCGTAAACGACAATAGCGTTACCGGCAGCGGACCTCCAAAAGGGCTGCAGGCATGGCAGTAAATGTCGCTGAAGCCGGCCATGTCCAGCACTGCCGAAATGGTACCGTCTCCGTTGTTGATGATGCTTTGCACGGGAACCGCCAGACCTCCAGGAGAGGCAAAACCCGGTGGAGTTCCGTTGGCATAACGGGTAAAACACACGTCACCCAGCCCGGTTATGGCATAAATTCCAGTGGCGGACGGATGCGTGCGCATCGCGTCGTACTCGGATGTTGTGAAGTGAACGGTGAGGTCTGCGGGCCCGTTAACAGTGGGGGTTACTCTCCAGAAACGCGCGAGCACCGGTACGGGATCGCCCAATTCGTCGTCAGCGGTGGGTGCTGCAGCGGCGAGGTTGCAAACGGTTGTGGCTCCCAGCGCCGACGGAAGTGCCAAATCGTCTTGAACGGTCATAAGGTAATCGCCGTTCTGGTCATAGAATGTGCGCGTCTGGCCGTCGCTGACCGAGCAGCTTGCGCAACCGTTGGTCAGATTGAGTTCAGAAGAAAGCACCGTAGGTTCTGTTACGGTAACATTGAAGGAGCAGGTGGCTGGCGGGTTTCCATTGCCATCGTCAAACGTCCAGGAGACCGGAGTAGTTCCTATGGGGAACAACGCCCCTGAAGCAAGACCCGTCACCAAACTGCCTGAAACATAACCGTGGCAATTGTCGCCGAACTGTTGCGTATAATTAACTATCCTTCCCCCGCAATCCGGTTCATCAGAAACGACGGTAATATTCGGTGGACAAAGGTTGACAAACGGAGCCTGATTATCTACTACCGTTACGGTGAAACTGCAGGTCTGCACGTTTCCGGCAAGGTCGGTGATGCGGTAAGTTTCGGTGGTGGTGCCCACATCAAAATACTCGCTGAACCCGTTGCCTGCCGTTTGCACGGTGTAGGCCAGCCCACAATTGTCTGCTGTGTTGTTCGGGGGAATGAACTGGATGCCTTCATTGCCGGTGGACCAATTGGAAGCGAGTCTTCCGGTAACATAAGTTGCAGCAAAACCCGTGGCATTCTCAATGCCCATGGTATGGTTTCCGCCATCGGAAGGCATATTCATCGTGTGAATTTCAATGACACCAAGCCCCTCCTGCAGTTGAACTTGCGCAGTGACAGGATTGCCTCCCGGATGGTGTTGTATGGCATTGAAATTGACGACGAAAATGCGATTGGGTGCAGAACCCGTGGTGAAATACCGGATAGTGCCGCCCAGCGATGGATTAAGATCTTCCCAGGCAAAGGCGATCAGGTTGTTGGGAGCGGTGGCATCGGGGATGACCTGTCCGGAGCAACAACCGTTGGGAGCTGACGCGTCAAACGAGAGAAAGCCGTTGGAGCTAATGTACGCGTTGGTGTACGCGCTGCCGTAAAAATTGAAGGAGAATCCAATCGGAATGGCTCCGCTGACCTGATCGTCAGACAAAGTAACCGAGGTGCCTGTGCCGGGAATAGGATCGTACAGGACTCCGCCTCCGGTGTAGTTGCCCGCACCAGAGCTGTCAGCCCACGGGGGAAGGTAGTTGACATACGCTTCGCAATAGCCTGCCTCAGCATTCACGGTAATGTTGGCTGGGCAGGTCAAGGTCGGGGCTACCGGATCGGGGGTAGAACTCAAGGTCAACGTGGTAGTGCCCTCTCCACCATTGTATCCGGAGAGTCGGATGTACACGGTTTGGCCGGGCTGGATGCAGTCCACAACCACCAGCGACTCGGTGCCGGGTCCGCCATCATCGTCGCAACCCAACTCGGTTAGTCCCGCACAAGTGCCGGAATAAACAGCTAAAACAGGATCGAACGAGGAACTGCCCGTAGAAACCGTGAGGCGTCTTGGAACTAACGTGCTGTTTGTGGTGGTGAACCAGACATCTTCCGTGTCCGAAAAGCCACAGGAACTCAGGTCTGTACCCGCAGCAGAAACAGTGGTGGCAGAAAAGGAACCTGCCGAAACCGGTGTCGCGCTGGTGCATACATCGTTAGCGGGTCCATTTGGGGTTATCGAAAACGTGCCAGGGCATGGACTGGTTGGCGATGGCCAAGTATCAAACCAGAGGTAATAGGTGGTTCCGGCAGTAAGCGTTGCCACAACGGATTTAGCCGTTAAGTCATTACCTACGGAGCCAATGCATGTTCCGCCACTGGCCGGGCAACTGCCGCTGTAGAGAAAAATAGAAGTCCAGGTTTGTCCGGAAATGCTGATGGTGTAAGCGCCTGAGGTGGATGGCGAAAAGGTGTAGAGGGCTTCATTGCCTCCTTTGTACGCATTGCCCGCAGCCCCACAAACAGCCGGAACAGACTGCTCGTTCAAAAAATTTGCCGAAGCACAAGACAGCGCCTGACCAACCACAGGAAGGGAAGGGATGTTGATGGCTGTCTGGCAATTGAACATGCGCCATACCAGCGTGGTGCTTGTTGTATTGACAGCGCAATTATACTGATTGACCCGCGTCCGGACATTGCCGGTAAAGGTGGCTGTCCATTGAATTTTGGAATCATCTCCGCATAAGTCATCACTGTAACAGAGCGGTGTTCCGATGGTGTTGTAGAGCGTCAGTTGCGCGTCGTAAGAGGCATTTCCTCCGTCAGCGGCGCACAGCGACCATTCGTACGTATTACCCGCTAAGACACTGTACTCCTGCCATTCTCCTGCCCAAATATTAGTAGCAATAGTAGTCCAGGAAGAGGAGGTTGTGGAAAAGACACCTCCGGGAAACTGCGATCCTCCAAACGTGCAGCCGCCTGTCAGGCATTGCCCGGCCTGAGCGAACGCACCAGAGGCAGGCTGGAACATCAATGCTGAAAACAAGAAGCAAGAGAGGATTGCCGCAGAAACTCGTCCCGCTCTTTTAAAAGAAAAAGACAATACCATATGGTATTCGTTTTCTTTAACAGACTTCTCCGCGCTTAATTCCCACCTTGCTTGGCGGGTGTTACCTTCAGTTTCCATGGCATAAGGGTTAACCGGTGCTCATTGCACCATCCTGACTGATCTCCCTCAATCGCAACCTAAGGTAGGGACTCAATCGTGAAAAATGAAACTATCTGCCAAATTTATTGGCTTGACCTACCCTTGAGCCTTTAAGGATCCTAAGATAGGGTGGTAAAAAAAATGTCTTCAAAGGCTGAAACCCCGGACAGGACACGCCTCGTCTGAGGCAGAGTTGTTACTTTAGACCGGTCATATTAACCAAAGGGATACCATGAGCTACGGACTGTTAAATGGGAAAAAAGGAATCATTTTTGGCGCGCTGGACGAGCAAAGCATTGCCTGGAAGGTGGCGTTAAAGGCGCATGAGGAAGGAGCGCAATTTACCCTGACCAATGCCCCGGTGGCCATGCGAATGGGCAAAATCAAGGAACTGGGCCAGGCCTGCAACGCTCCGATCTTTGGCGCGGACGCCACCAGCATCGAAGATCTGGAGAAGCTTTTCCGGGATTCCATGGATGCGCTGGGAGGCAAATTGGACTTTGTGCTGCACTCCATTGGCATGTCACCGAACGTGCGCAAAGACCGGCACTACACCAATCTGAATTACGAATGGTATCTTAAAACCTTGGATATCAGCGCGTTATCTTTTCACAAAGTACTCCAGACCGCCTTGAAGGTGGATGCGATGAACGATTGGGGTTCTGTGGTGGCGCTCAGCTACATCGCTGCGCAACGCACCTTTCCCAACTACAACGACATGGCGGAGGCCAAGGCTACCCTGGAATCCATCGCCCGCAGTTTCGGCTACCATTACGGCAAGCGCAACAAGGTGAGAATCAACACGATATCACAGTCGCCGACCATTACTACGGCTGGGTCAGGCATAGAAGGATTCGACGTGTTCTTTCACTTTGCCGACAAAATGTCGCCGTTGGGCAACGCTCCCGCTGACGATTGTGCCGGCCTTTGCCTGTTCCTGTTCAGCGACCTGAGCCGGAGCGTAACCATGCAGAACCTCTACAATGACGGGGGCTTCAGCTCGGTCGGGGTGTCGGAAGAGATTATGGAAATGCTGGGGGAGACCATGAAAGCCAAGGCCGGGATAGAGCCGTAAAAATTTTAGCCCCGACCTAAAAGGTTGCGGAAAATATTGGGATAAAAAGCCATCGCGCCGTATCTTGAAGCAACTCAACGAGCCTGGTTTTGCCGGGTTCGCGTTAATTTCAAGCGCTGGCACTGCGCTAGTGGCCGGATTCAGGCGGAACTCCGCAACAAGAACCGGAAGCCCTTCGCCCGACAGCAAGTAACTCAACCATGGCATTATCCTTTACCCGCTTTGTGCCCCCGGCTCAAGACAACGGGACCTCTGCGAACGGCAAAGATTGGCTGGCGATTGCCGCCAAACACGCCGATGACTTTAAGCCGCATCTCAGCCGCTTTGACCGGGAGAATAAATTCCCGTTTGAACATGTCGATGCGGTGAAAGCCTCCGGCTACTCCACCCTGACCGTGCCGACTGAACTTGGCGGTGGCGGCGCCGACGTGCTGACCATGGTGAACTGCCAGCACCGGCTGGCCCAAGGTGACGGCCCCTTCACGGTAGCCTTCAACATGCACTTGTTCAACGTGGCCATGCGCTCGGATTTTTTCCGGCTGGGCGACACACGGCAGAAGGCCTTTCTGGAAGCCATTGTGCAGAAACATTGGATCGTCGGGGCCAGCACCTCTGACTACCAAGCCAATACATCGGTGAGCGTCAGCGGCATCAACGACACGGCACGCACGGCCGTGCTGGAAGACGGATTCTTTCGCATCAATGGAAAGAGCACCTTCGGCACCCTCTGCGAAGTGGCTGATTATTTCGGGTCCAGCGCTTGCTATGAAGACCCGGTGCGCGGCACTCGCGTGCTGAACTTTCAGGTTCCGCTCACCGCACCCGGCGTGGAAATTCTGCGCAACTACGACACCATGAGCATCCGCGCGTCGGCAAGCCACGACGTGGTTTGGAACAATGTGCTGGTGCCGCAGGAAGCCGTTGTGGATCGCCCGGTGCGCACCTGGGACCGCTTTAATAACATTTTCTTTGCCTGGTTCTCGCCCAGCATCAGCGCGTGCTACTTGGGCATTGCCCGTTCCGCCCGCGATTATGCGGTAGCCAAGGTGCAGAAGCGCACTCAAAAGCCCTTCGACCAACCCATGAGCCATTACCCCGGCAACCAGATTCTGGCCGGCGAAATGGAGGTGGAATTGCGCGTAGCCATGAGCATGCTCGAGGCCACCGCCGCAAAATTGGACACTGCCGAAAAACGCGCTGATCCGCCGGTGGAAGACCTGGTGGCCTGCCAGCGCTATTGCACCGAAACCGCCATCAGCATCGTGGATAAAGCCATGCGCATGGCCGGGGGAAGCGCCATTGTGCGCGCTGAGCCGCTGGAGCAGCATTACCGCGACGTACGCGCTGCCATCATCCACCCGCCATGGTCGGGTTACGAAGGTGCCGCCATGCTCGGCAAACTGGTCTTCGGCATTCCGCTGGACCAGATTCCACGCTGGGTCTGACGGGCCTTAGCAGAATCAGTGCCCCTCATGAGGGAGCCCCGATTCTGCCTACTTACCTGATTTGTGCAGGAGCAGGTACTTTTGGGCACGGCGTAAGCCTTACCTAACCCAAATCCCGTGAAAAAATCTCGCCTCTCCCCATTGGTGCTGGTCTTGCTGCTGACAGGCCTATCAAGCTGCTACTTCTATCCTTACGGAAGTGGTCCTGGAAAACCGCCAGGCACCTCCACTTCGCCAGAAGGTTGTCGCAAAAAGTTGACCATGGTGGACGGCTGCCTCGGACCTTTTTTGCAAGAAGCAGCGTTGAGCCGCGAAGCCGTCAAGCAAGGCTTTACCATACAGCGATTTGACTATGCTGCCCCTGCCGAAAATGCGAAGGGCGAGTGCCAGACCCGCTACATCAATTACTTTGTTCCGGCAGGCAAACCCAAAGGGCTCTTCTTTTACTTTCACGGCGGCGGTGGCGACGTGGGCTCTGCCGACTACACCGATATTCTGCAAAGCTGTGCAGACTTGTGTAGAAAAGGTTATGTTGTTGCCGATATTGAGTACCGGCGCGGCTGGACCGGCTCTGAACCCTTGGATCAGTGGTGCGAAGAGCGCGACCCTCACCAAGAGCCTGCCGCCAATTACGTGCGGGAAAGAACTTCAGCCCATTTATCTTTCGACGACGCTGAACTGGCCGTTCGCTACGCCTATCAAAAAGCGAAAGAAAGTTATGGTGTGCTGCCAACCTATGCTACTGGAACTTCGTTTGGCGGCACGTTGGCTAGCTACGTGGGCTACGGCATGCCCAACCTGGCGCGTGAGGTTAACCTGAAAGGAGTGTTGAACCAATACGGCGGTCTTTCGACCAAAGACCCCCTCTATGCCACCGTTCCCTACTACGGCGCCGGCGGAGTACTGGATGATTTGGTGCCCTTTTGGGAAGGGCCCACCTACGTATCACCTCATGGCGAGCCGATCTACGGCGTTGGTGGGCTCGGCGAAAAGCTGCGCAGCAAGGGTGTTGACGCCTTCATCGCCGCCACTTGCAACATGGGACACAGCCGCGGCGCCATCAGCGAAAGTGCATTGGTTGATGCATTTCTGATCTGGCTTAAAAATCCCCAGAGCAATACCACATTCGTCGAGCGCATTGGCGGCAAAGGATTGGCCTCTGAGTCCGCAGACTCTTGCAATGTGGCCTGGCAGCAACTTAGTATCAATCAGCGGTAGTTCCGTTGTATCACTCAGCGGTAGTTCCGTTGTATCACTCAGCGGTAGTTCGGTTGTATCACTCAGCGGTAGTTCGGTTGTATCACTCATCGGTAGTTCGGTTGTATCACTCAGCGGTAGTTCGGTTGTATCACTCAGCGGTAGTTCGGTTGTATCACTCAGCGGTAGTTCGGGCGAAGGGGGTCCGTTCGCGCTGCGATATTATCGGAAGAAAAGAGAAATCAAGTCTGTAATATTCGAGTGACACTTCAATATTACAGACTTGTTAGAACGAACCATATTTAAACAGCTTCTGGCTGACTGATCCTTTTTCCCAGCCGTTGGGCTCATTGGTGCCCGACAGGTTGGCAAAAGCTACGTTGGCCAAAACGCTCGAGGGCCAGGTGGGCAAAGGAATCCGCTACTTTGATTTAGAAAGGCTGGAAGATTTCAATCGGCTTGAGCAGGACCTTGGATTCTTTCTGGAGCAGTTTCGCGATGATTTGGACATTATATATGACGTTCAACGGTTACCGGCGTTGTTTGCTGAATTGCGGTCGCTCCTTGATAGAGACAGAAGACCCGGCCGCTTCCTGCTTTTAGGTTCAGCTTCACCCTTGTTGATGCGTCAGACGGCTGATTTTCTTGCAGGAAGAATTGAGAACCTAACCCTACATCCCCTTCACCTCCTTGAACTTGAGCCCAGACCAGACCTCCTTAAACAACATTGGCGGAGGGGTGGATTTCCAGTTTCCTGGCTTGCTGATACCGCGCAACTCAGTTATCGCTGGCGGCAAAATTTCATTCAAACCTATGTAGAGCGTGATTTGCCCATGCTCGGACTAGACACCGATCCAGTCCGTTTCCGGACCTTTCTACAAATGCTTACAGCATCACACGGTAACTTATGGAATGCCGAACCGCTTGGCCGTTCGCTTGGCGTAAGTGGAAAAACGATTAAGCATTACCTGAGCTTTCTTGAATCCTCTTTTTTTGTTACGGTGCTATACCCTTATGCTTCCAAACTGGGTAAGCGCCTGGTGAAATCACCAAAAGTTTATCTCACAGACAGTGGCGTACTCAATACGCAACTTGATGTAACAGATAGTGCTTCCATTACTCTCCACCCATTAGCCGGCACATCTTGGGAAGGCTACGTCATTCAGCAAATTATCCAATGCCTTCCGCAAGAAATAACGCCGTTTTTTTTTCCGAACCTCAGACGGAACCGAATGTGACTTGGTGTAGGTCAAAGGGATCAAACCCATTTCGTGTATCGATATCAAATTGGGGAATGCTGTTCAACTATCACGCGGTATCGTGAATACCATTCAAACTTTGAAAACCGATACTAACTATATAATAACCTATGATTCAGAAGCCTACGAGCTTCGGCATGGGGTTGAGGTGATTGGTGTGGAGGAGTTTGTGCGGGGGATGGGTGATAATAGTTCCGATTTGCTTTCAGCTTAAACAAATTGTATTTTGTGTCGAACCCAACAAATATTCGCTTAACCGCGTGCTAGAAGCAAGGCAAAGACACTATGACGTTTAAACCCAAATACGCTAACTTTAAATTCACTAAAATATCGGTGGACAGCTTTATTGAAAAGCATAAAACAAGCAATCCAAATTCAGACATTGTAGAATTAAAAAAAGACCTTCTGTACTTCAGACAATTAAAAGAAGACGGTGAGGTATGTAAATGCGGAGATCAAATTTGGATAATTGGTTCTGCTTTTTCAGGTAAAGGTTGCTTTACATGTATAACAGGCGACACCGACTTTTCTGACGACTATGAAATTGAATGAAGTGCCCAGCTGCTAACAGCACCTACAGAGAATTAGCGGTTCAGTGGTTAAATGAAGCTTTGTGCTTCGTGTCAAGTTTTGTGGTGGCAGACAATTTTAGTCTCCGAAATCGCCAACTTCTTGTTGCTGCAAAATGTTGTAGCCAATGCTGAGTACGACCGTATAGCGAAAAACAAACCATAAATGAAACAACCTTATCTGACAAAAATATTATGACAAAAGTTTTAATTTTAGGGGCGACAGGAAATGTTGGGATTGAAGTATTATCTGCTTTAAAAAAACTTGACCATCAACTCGAAATTTATGCAGGTGTTAGGGACACAGAATTTGGCAATGAGAAGCTCTCAGACTTTAACATCAAGACAATAAAATTTGACTTTATGAATATTGAAACATTTTTGCCTGCATTAAGATACTTTGACGTGCTTTTTTTGCTTCGACCTCCACAAATTTCAGACGTTAAAAAATATTTTGCACCACTCATTGAAACAGCAATGAAATCTTCAATAAAGCACATTGTCTTTTTATCTGTGCAAGGTGTTGAGAATAGTAAAATAATACCGCATCATAAAATAGAAAAATTAATAGAGAACAGTAAGATTTCATATACATTTGTAAGACCTGCTTATTTTATGCAGAATTTCATTACAAGTTTACGTAATGACTTGGTAAATAATTATAGAATTTATTTACCAGCAGGGCAAGCAAAATTTACAGTAATAGACGCAGAAGATATTGGTTATGTGACAGCAAAAGTGATAATTGAACCGCAAAACCATATCAATAAAAGTTATGAATTAACTAATAATGAAACATTGACATTTGCTGAAATGGCAGTAAAAATTAGTACAGAAATTGGAAAGACTATAAAATATATTTCACCTAATTTATTGCAATTCTTTTTGACAAAACGAAAAGAGAATATGCCGACAATGTTAATTTTAGTGATGATTATGTTGCATTATTTTCCAAGATTTCAAAAAACACCAAAGACAACTGAATGGGTAAAAATTATCACAGGACAAGAGCCAAAATCTTTTGACAACTTTGTTCTGACAAATAAAAATCAACTACAATGACAAGAAGCACTGGCTACAACCCAGTAGCCCGCACTGCCAGCTTTCACTGGCAGGGAGCGGCTCTCACACCACCGTACATACGGGCCTCGTATACGGCAGTTCATGATGTAAAGAGTGGAAGTGCCACGGTTTTTGGAACGGTAAGTTAAGTTAAGCAGCTTGTTTGGGTTTAAAAAATTGTTGTTCAAATTCCAGGATGTTCATTTGGCCAAAATGGCTATGTCTTCTCAGCCGATGGCTCATGCTGCGCGTTATCAACGGATTTGCGCCAAGTACTTTGGTAAAGTCAACAGCAGCATACTGGATTCCCCGATCAGAATGGAAGAGGAGTGCTTCGGTGAGTGGATGCTTTATTACCGCTCGTTGAAAGGCTGGCACGGTGTTGCGAAAGGCCGGCTTCCGGATCACTTTTATGCCCATAGCCGACATGATTCTTGCCGTCCTCTGACGCGAGATCTTCATTCCTCTGGCCTTCAAGTCCGCGGCAATTCATGGCGACCCATAGGTCTTTTTGCTGGCAACAAAGGCCTGTTATATCTCAGCTCCTACCATCAGATTTCGTTGCTCCCAAATCCCAACAGGCTAAGCTAACCAGCGGTAATAGGAGGTTTTGGACACTTCAAAGACCCTGCACATCCTCTCAACAGAAAACTTGTCTTTGTGGCTGCTCATGAACCCGTAGATTTTCCGTCGCTCTTGGAGAAGATGCTGATCGCCTTTTTTAAGATGTCCCTTTCCATAGAGATGTTCCGCAATTCAGCTTTAACCCGACTAAGCTCCTTTTCTGCATCGGTCTGTAAGGCGCGGCCATTGCCAGGAAAGCTATTGCTCCCGTATTGTTTCTGTTCCCTGCGCCAGCGGTATAATAGCGCTGGTTGGATGCCTAGTTCTTCTGCCACAGCGCGGGCATTGCCCCGCACTTGGCTCAGTCCAACAGCTTTAGCTTTAAACCTGGCATCGTAACTGACTCTTGTTGTTGCCATGATGGTAAGTTAGTAAATCTTGTCTTAACTTATCGTTCCAACTACTGGCACTCGCACCATAATTGTGTCTGATTATTTAAGGGGCTAAACACACTATCAAGAAGAGCTGAGATGCTCTTTTAGTTTGCGGTTGCCAAAGTTTGATGTATTATTATAAAATGAAATTAACAATAGCTTCCAAAAAAGGATAAAAGACACTCGCTAAAAGCGCTCGACCTTCGTTTATTTCCGTTTATGACGATTAAAGTGCAATACTAGAGGCGTACAAAGCTGATATAAAGGAAATTGAGCCAGTGCAGGGTGCTCTTTAATCGAATTGTTATGCGTCACCAAATTAGCGACAGTGCGAACCTTAAACATTTGTGAAAGAAATAATGGACATAAATACAATTATAAAATTCTTAGACGACTATCTGACACGGACAGGACGAACAAGTCTTGACCC